>SAMEA3663095__coassemble_786_pt1 | contig 67206 bp, 50 predicted proteins | sample SAMEA3663095__metabat2_low_PE_016 | metagenome-assembled genome bin SAMEA3663095 (sample SAMEA3663095) | pig gut metagenome | biome: pig gut; feature: pig-associated habitat; material: faeces | place: France | collected 2012
AGGGCGACGTGGTGGTGGCCGACTCCATCAGTATGGGCAACCTCACGATGCGCAACGTGCCCTTCGTGGTGCTCGACCTGCAAGCCAACAACGCACACGCGCAAAGTTTGATGGGCAGTCTCGAACTGATCATCGGACAGCCTTTCCTGACGCGCTTTGCCCGTTATGCCATCGACTTGGAGCGACGCGCCGTGTTCCTGTATACCGACACTGTGGAGACACACGAGAAGCCCACGCTCTGCCTGCCCAATTCACTCCATGCTAAAGTAAGCAAGAACGGCCGCGTGATGGATTTCGTATTGGACAGCGGCTCCACCACAAGCTCGCTGGGCACCGACTACTACCGCGACTTCCAAAGCGAGGTGCTGGCCCGGGGCAAATGGGATATCCATGGTTCGGCAGGCTATGGCGGAGTGAGCTACAACAGCGTGTTCGTCATGCCCGAGGTGAGCCTTAGCATCGGCACCATGCCCTTCTCGCTGAAGAAGGTGGAAGTAGTGGCCATGAGCAGCCACGAGGGAGCCCTGACGCGGGGCTACGGCCGACTGGGCAACGACTTCATGCAGCGCTGGGGCCGTTTAGAGATAGACAACGTCAACATGGTGATAACACTGACACAAAAGGAAACCGACAAATGAGAAAACTCAAGACCATAGAGATGCACCGTCTGAGCGTGGAGGAGTTTAAGGAAGCCCCCAAACTGCAGCTCACCGTGGTGCTCGACGATGTGCGCTCGCTCTACAATGTGGGCGCGGTGTTCCGCTCGGCCGACGCCTTCCGCATCCGTGCCGTATATCTCTGCGGCATCACGGCCACGCCGCCCAATGCCGAGATCCACAAAACCGCCCTCGGGGGCGAGGACAGCGTGGACTGGCGCTATTTTGAGCGCACGGAGGACGCTGTGCAGGCTCTGAAAAAAGACGGGGTGAAGGTTTGGGCCGTGGAGCAGGTGGAGCACAGCACCAAGCTGCAACGCTTGGAGAAGGCCATAGCCGGCGATGGAGCGGGAGCCGCCTATGCCGTAATTCTCGGCAACGAGGTGAAGGGCGTGAAACAGTCGGTGGTGGATCTCTGCGACGGCTCGCTTGAGATTCCGCAGTTCGGCACCAAGCACAGTCTCAACGTGAGTACCACAGCGGGCATCGTGATGTGGGAGTTTGCCAAAGCTCTCAAACTCGTGGAATGACCTATACAGAATTAGGAGGCAGGAGCCTTTTGGCCAGCCTTTGCATTTCACCTTGATGTATGAAGATATTTGGCAAGACTTCGTTATCATCTTGTAACCATGAAAGAAACAAACTCATCAGGAGCAATAATAGGGCAAGCCGAAAGCAACTTGAAACCTGCAACTTGATTTTCAATGGGCAGGTTTCTATTTGATAAATCAGTGCAGTGCCTTGATGCCATTACAAACCATAGACCATGACAGCAATGGCATGAATCTTGAACACGCGGGGGAGGGGGGACGGTAACGGCGATGGAAAAAGCTCTGACCGTAGAGAATCCTGACAGGTTCTGTTCAAAGAATCAAACATCGCATCCATGTCTTAGTTCTAAAATATAGGAATTTCCTTGATCTTTCCGAATGTTTTCCACAATGTTGTAGTAACCCCTCAATTCCTAACAAACGTCCTGAAAACTTATACGCCAAATGGTTTGCACATATCATAAACAATTCCTATATTTGCATCAGAAACCCCAAAATGAACAAAGACATGACAGACAGAAGCATACGGGAGATTGAAGAAATGGGAGAGGGCAAATATATCAATCCCTACACGGACTTCGGCTTTAAGAAGTTGTTCGGAACTCCCCTTAACAAGGATTTGCTGATTAGCTTCCTCAACTCGCTCTTCGAAGGCAAGGAAGTGGTGAGTGATCTTACCTATCTCAATGGCGAGAACCTCGGCAATGGCTATGGCGACCGCCGTGCTATCTTCGATGTATATTGCGAGAACGAGCAGGGTGAGACGTTTATCGTTGAGATGCAGAAGGCTGAGCAACAGTTCTTCAAAGACAGGAGTGTATTCTACGCTACTTTCCCTATACAGAATCAAGGGAAGAAAGGCCTTTGGGATTTCAGGCTCAAAGGTGTCTATACGGTTGGAATCTTGGATTTCGTCTTCCCCGACAACGAATACCCCAAGGACAGTCTTCGGCACGAAGTGAAGTTGGTGGATGTTGACGACAAGCATGTGTTCTATGACAAGTTGTCGTTCCTCTACCTTGAGATGCCAAAGTTCACCAAGAAGGAAGAAGAGTTGGAGACGATGTATGACAAATGGCTCTATGTCCTCCATAACCTTTCTCGTCTGATGGAACATCCCGCCGCTTTGCAGGAGCGCGTCTTCAAACGGCTTTTTGAGCAGGCTGAGATAGCTAAATATACTCCCGAGGAGCGCCAGGACTACGAGGAGAGCTTGAAGGTCTATCGGGACATGAAGAACGTCCTTGATACAGCTGAGCTGAAAGGACTGAAGAAGGGACTTGAGCAAGGCATGAGACAAGGCATCGAGCAAGGCGCTCTTGATGAAAGGAAAAAGAACGCTATGGCTATGAAAGCATTGGGCTTGCCATTGGAGACGATTGCAAAAGTGACTGGAATGCCTGTAGAGGACATTGCAAGGCTATAGATTACCAGACTGATGCCAAATCGTTTCTCGGCTGCGTCGCCATTGGGCGCGCCCATTTCCTGTCTTTGCCCCCGCAATCATCGAATGGCACTATTATGATACGAGGAATGAGAACCTTTGTCTGCGGCAGCCACCACACCTGTCTGAAGTCTCTTTTGGGGAACTGGCAAGTCGCGCTACAGGGACATTTGGAAGCTGCTTTCCAATCATGCGTTATGAACAATGGATTCAATTAGGCTTGTGTCTTCTTCAGCTTGGCGAGCAGGAATTGCTGGCATTCGTCAAGCATCTTCACACGGGCAATTCTCATCACGCCATAATATACCACGGCAGCCATAACGAATCTGGCCAACAGCAACAGCCACAGATTGGCTATGGACTCTGTGGCAAACCACGTGACAGTCATCACTGCAGCGGCGGACAACAGGAAGGGGAGGATGTCCTTGAGGAAAGAGAGCAGACGGTAGCCCGTCAGCCGGTTGACCATAAACCACAACACAAACACCCAGATGATATTGAGCGTCACGTAACTGATGACCATGGTGAAGATGCCATACCGGTGGACGATGATCATGATGATGATCTGGCAGAGACCAAAGAGGGTGGTGCTGAGCAGGTTGAGCGATGAGCGGCCCTTGCTGATAATCATGTTGTTGAACACCCACACGATGGGGTAGAAGGCACCGCTGATGCAGAGAAAGCGCAGCAGCGTGGCACTGAACAGCCACTTTTCGGTGATCAGGAGCACGATAAACTCTCGTGAGACGAGAGAGAGGCCGAACAAGAGCGGAAAGGAGATGAAGGCCGTGAAACGCACCAGCTTGCGCATGGCGTTGAGCTGCCGGCCGCTGTCGTCGTTGAGCTGGGCCAGCACGGGCTGGGCCACGGAGTTGACCATGCCCTGCACCACGTAGTTGCACTTCGACTGCCACTGGTAGGCCTGGTTGTAGCAGCCCGTGTCGTGCTTGGTGAAGTAGCGGCCCAAGAGGATGTTGAGCACGTTGATGTTTATGGCGTCGACGATGCCCGCGCCGAGAATCTTTACCGAGAAGGGGAACATCCGCTTCACGGGCGTGAAGTCGATGTGCATCGAGGGCCGCCAGGCAGAATAGTGCCAGCGCAGCAGGGCTACCGTGAGGATATAGACGATGCTCTGCGTGGCCAGGGCCCAATAAGCAAATCCCATCCAGGCCATCGTCACGCCTACACAACTGGAAACAACCACGGCTGCGATGCTGGCCTTTGCCTGTTCCTTCACTCGCAGGTTCTTTTGCAGCCATGCGCCTTGGGCAGTGCCGATGTTGGCAAAGAGAAAGCCCAGGAAGGCATAGCGGCAAAACCATAACAGCTCGGGATAGCGGTAGTAGGCGGCGATGAGCGGAGCGCAGAAAAACAAAACTGTATAGAGGAAGAGTCCGGCAAAGATATTGAACCAGAACACGGAGTTGTAGTCCTCGTGGGTAGGATTTTTCAGATTCACCAGCGCTGCCGTGAAACCGCTGCTCTGCAGGATGGCGGCAATCTGCGAGAATACGGCGATCATGGTCATCATGCTGTAGTCTTCGGGGGTGAGCAGTCGGCCGAGCAGAATGCCGAAGAGCATGCCCAACAGTTGGGTGACGCCATTGTTGAGTGCTCCCCAAAAAAGTCCTTTTGCCGTTTTTTCCTTGAGTGATTCCATTGTTCCGTCTTGTGGATGAATAATGGGGCAAAATTACAAATAAAATATGGAATGCTATTTGTTTTCGGCCACAAATATGATTGTTGGGCCGATGGAGGAGGCAACTGTTGCCGAAGTCTGCTGTGCGGATTGCGAAGGAAGACCCTATGAGTGGTAGCATAGCGAAAAATCATGGTCATCCTGCGTCTGAAAGACTTGCCTCCCCATTTTGCGTACACCGGTTATTCATGTTCTGAATATCGGCTGTTGACCCCGGCTCCCAAAAGGAAGCCGTCAGTTTTGCATATGGGGGCCGTCGGGCTTGCATATGGGGGCCCGCCGGCCGGCAATTGCCGGCCGGTGTCTGTTCCCGTCGTGGCCCATGTGTTGTCTTCAATACAAGCGTGAATACAATCCGTTCTGTCCTTGACTATGCGCACATAAAAAAGCGGATAGCGTTTCTATGGCTTATAAGGGTGATGATCGCCAATGAGTGATAATGCCGTGGCTCACCACTCGATGAATCGGAAGGGATGGTTCTATTTTTCGTTAATCTTTGCAGGAATTTGGCAATAAGAGATACAATAGCCGTGAAAATTCTCTAAGATTTTGTACTTTTGCAACAATAATGTAATATTAAGAATTCATGTTTTTGGCAAATAGCATTTCCTCGGTTTTCATTCTCATGCTGTTGCTCTATGCAGTATCGATGTTCGTTTTCCTGCGTTTCAACAGAGGACTCGCCCCCACGTCACGCCGGCAGCAGGCCCGCCGCTATCTCATTGGCTCGCTGCTCTCCGGCATGGCTCTGTCGTTGACGGGGCTCAGTGTGTGGTCGCCGCAGGTGGTGGCTGCGCTGGTGGTCTGCTTGGCGTGGATGCTGACCTGGAACATTACCACCGACCTTAGTTTCAGACGCAGTTCTCCCGACTACGACAACCATATCGACATTGCCTTTGCCCTCTATCTTTTTGGATTTCTCGTGGGACTCTACGCCACATTGGCCCAATTGTCGGCGGTGGCTGCCGCGGTGGTCTGCGGCATCATCGAGAGCGTGCTGCTGCTCGTTCCCGTGGCCGAAGTGGGCTATTATTTGATTTATAAGACGCGCATCGACACTACGGGTGTTCAGCCCATGTTGGAGACCGACAGCAATGAGATCATAGAGTTCATCCACAGCTTCTCGCCGCTGAAGCTGGTGTCCATGGCCGTTCCCCTTCTTGCCGCCGTAGCCTTCTGCTTTGTGCTGAATTTCGCAGCCCCGGAGGTGAGAGAGATGGGGTATTCAGGCCCTGGCCCCCACTGCTTGCCCGCTTTGGTGGGGATTGTATACCTGGCAAGCGGATTCATTCTGTTAGGTCTGACGGTGTTTTTCGCCATATACCTCTTCAAGCCTCATCACGGCCTCTTCGTGCGCACGGGCATCGTGGAACTCTTCCTTGATGTGCGTGCCTATCAGAAGGGCAACGCGGGCTACAGGCAGGCTGTGGCCGAGAGGTTGAAGACCCTACAGGTGGAGATGCCGGGAGCAAGACTGGCCACACCTCACACCATCGTGCTCGTCATCGGTGAGTCGGCCTGCCGCGACTATATGAGCTGCTATGCCCCGCAACCCTTTGAGAATACCCCTTGGGAGAGCGACATGGCGCGCCACGACAGCCGTTTTGTGTTCCTCTCAAACGCTTATTCGTGTGCCATGCAGACAGTGCCCTCACTCTCAAGGGTGCTGACAGAGATGAACCTCTACAACGACCTCACCTTTGACAAGGCCTGCTCCATCGTCGACATCGCCCATAAGGCCGGCTATCGCGTCAGCTGGTACAGCAACCAGGGACACATCGGGAGCAACGACACGCCGGTGTCGCTCATCGCCGAGACTGCTGATGTGGCAAAATGGACCAAGCAAGAAGTGGGAAAAGTGGACTACGATGAGTCGCTGATAGATTTTCTCGATGAGGTGAATCCGGAGGTCAACAACCTGGTGGTGCTGCATCTGATGGGAAGCCATTTCAACTACCAAAATCGATACACGCCGGAATATGCAGCGGCAAACGGACTGAAGGACGGCGACAATGTGCGGAACTACCGCAATTCGCTCCACTATACCGACCACTTCCTCCATCGCGTCTATGATTATGCCCGCGAGAAACTGCATTTAGCGGCCATGGTCTATTTCTCCGACCACGGTGCCATCCCCGAGAAACGCCGTCTGCCCTGGTTCTTAGGCTTCGGCATGGTGAGAATACCGATGTGGATTTACCTTTCGGATGAATATAGGAAGACCCGTCCCGCTGTAAGCGAGGCATTGGAGAAGAATAAGGAAAAAGATTTCACCAACGACCTGACCTATGACCTGCTTTGCGGTTTGCTCAACATCAAGAGCGGGCACTACGATCCTTCGCAGTCGTTGGCCTCACCAACCTATCGCTTCACCCGTGACATGCTGCTCACCGATGAGGGAAGAGTAAGGCTGGCCGACGAAGATAAATGGAAGGCTGAAGGCAAATAGAAGTTATCGTCAGAAGAGGCGCGCCTTAAACCGCCATATCCTCTTCAGTGCCTGTTTTCTCTTCCAGTGGCTGTCGTGCTTGCGTTTGATGCGCAGGGCTTCGTCGATAACGCCCGACGGCCAGTGGCGCTCGGCCATATAGCACTTCAGAAAAAAGCGGAATTGAGGAGTCAGATCACAAAAAAGCGTGAGGTTTTGCAGACATTCCTGGCGTGGGGGCTGCGTGCCCTCGGGATAGAACTTCATTCGGTTGAGGTCGATCAGCTCAAACAGATAGGCATCGTCGGCCTGCCGCCATCTGATGTTTCCGTTGTTCAGATCGTTATGGATGATACCCCTCTCATGGAGCGTGGCCACAAATTTTGCCAACGCTTTCGTGGCCGAATGGTCGAAAATCTCATTGTCGGTGATGAATTCGGCTATCGGGAGGCTGTCGCTGATGGCACACAGATAATAGAGCCGGCACTTCAACCGTCCGCTGCGCTCGGCCAGCCAGGCCACCGGCGTTGGTGTTGAGATGCCGCGATGGAGCAGTTCCATGGCGTTGTCGTAGCTTCTGCGCGCCTTGTCGTGCTCTATCACCGTATACCAGAAGCGATGAAACCAGTCGAGCGGCTTGAAAGCCTTCACGGCTACAAAGCGTCCGCTGGGCAATGACATGCGATAGACGTCGTTGCGGCCCTTATAGATGCACTCCGCCTCTGTTTGCGCGATGTGCTCCGGAAGCTGTCTGATGTAGGGTGCGTCGCCGTGGTAGTCGGGATTCACCCTCGACTCCATAATCCTATTCTTTTTATTCATGCCAACAAAGATAATAAATATTTCCCGTTTTGCAAGTGTTATTCGCAAAACGTTTGTATCTTTGCACCGATGATAAACGACAGAGAATACATTCCCATCGGCTTGGATGCCAAGCGCATCGTTGCCAACGCCACGGGTCTCGGGGCTTATGGGCGCACCCTTATCAATGCGCTCGGGGCACTGCCGGGGCGCTACCGCTTTCTGCTCTACGCGCCCGACAAGGGGCGCGACAATCTGCGCCGGCAGGTGAAGGTTTCAGAAAAAGTGGAGTTCGCCTATTCCGGGCATCATCTGCGCCTCTTCAAGGATCTCTGGAGGAGCAGGGGAGTGGTGGCCGACGCTGTCCGCGACGGCGTCAGGCTCTATCATGGCCTGTCGGGAGAGCTTCCTCAAGGACTCCATAAGGCAGGGATCCGGGGACTGATGACAGTCCACGACCTTATCTTCATGCGCCATCCCGAATATTATAAGCCGGTGGACGTGTGGCTCTATAAGCGCAAATTCTATCAGTCGTTGCGAGAGTGCGACCGCATCGTGGCCATCAGTGAATGTACCAAGCGCGACATTCTTTATTATAGTGACTATCCTGCCGACCGCATCGATGTGATTTATCAGAGCTGCGACACCCGTTTTCGCGACCCGGTGAGCGGGGAGAAGAGCCGCGAGGTGGCCGCGCGCTATGGTCTGCCCGCGCGCTACGTGCTCAATGTGGGTACGGTGGAGGAACGCAAGAATGTGCTCCTGGCGGTGAGGGCGCTGCGGAAGCTGCCCGCCGACGTCTGTCTTGTGGTCGTGGGCCGTCACACGTCGTATGAGGACGACGTGAGGGAGTGGGCCGCCCGCAATGGCCTGGCCGACCGGGTGCTGTTTTTCGAGGGCGTGGCCAATGAGAATCTACCGGTGTTCTACCAGCGCGCGTCGGCCTTTGTTTATCCCTCACGCTACGAGGGTTTTGGCATTCCCGTCATCGAGGCCATACAGAGCGGACTGGTTGTCGTGGCTGCCAAGGGCTCATGCTTAGAAGAGGCCGGAGGCCCCGACAGCTATTATGTGGACCCCGACGATGCAGAAGGAATGGCCGACGCACTCAACGAGATTTTGGCCACTGGTGCGGAGGAGCGTCGGGCAAGGGCCCGGCAATACGTGACGCGTTTTGAAAACACCAATGTCGCCCAGCAGATCATCGGTGAGTACGACCGGCTGATGAAGGAATAGCTACAGCGCATGGGGAACCGGCTGACCGGTGGAGAACAGAATTGAGTAGACATGAAAAAGATGAAAGCTTTATACCTTATTATAATATTGCTGTCGCTGAGCCTCGGCTCGACAGCCCAGAACAACAATACACAGCCTCTGCGTCCGGAGGACCTGAGCGACGACGAGATCGACATGAACCGCCCCACATTTGAACCGAAAGTGAGGATGGGAAAGGTGCTCGACGGAAAGGACTCCATCCCCTATGTGGAACTGAACAACGTCTATGTCTATCCCGAGCCCACATTCACCGATCCCCGTCAACGTGCTGCCTACAACCGGTTGGTGCGCAACGTGAAGAAAGTGCTGCCCATTGCCAAGGAGGTCAACCGCATTATTGTCGAGACCTATGACTACTTGCAGACACTTCCCAACAAGAAAGCAAAGGACCAGCACCTGAAATTCGTTGAGAAGAGCATCAGAGAAGAGTATACGCCCCGTATGAAAAAGCTCAGCTACCAGCAGGGCAAACTGCTCATCAAACTCGTCTACCGCGAATGCGGCAATTCAGCCTACGGCACGCTCAACGCCATTCTTGGTCCTGTCAGGGCTGGTTTCTGGCAGGCCTTTGCCTGGACTTTCGGTGCCTCTCTGACGAAGAAGTATGACCCCAATGGTGTTGACAAGATTACGGAACGCGTAGTAAGACAGGTGGAAAGCGGACAGCTCTGATCTCGTTATTTTTCTTTAAAGGCCATTTTGCTTTCATTAAGAAAGTGCAACTGTGCTTTTCCGTCATTATTGTTATAATTCGAAACAAATGTTAAAGCAACTGCAAGTATGTGTGTAATTCGTTGTGTTCGCACACAACACCCTTGATTTGGGTCAAGAATATGCTGTTTTTGAATGTTTTTACGTGGCAAAAGTTGGAGCGAAAGGAGAAAAGTTGCTACCTTTGCATTGTCAAAAGAAAACAACCCTGCGGGGTTTGATAAAAAGATTAGGTTTTTAGTTCAAAATAGGTTTAAGGTTAATAGATTGTTTTTATATAGGTTTTTAGTTTTTGGTTATTAGGTTTTAAGATTTAGATTCAGGTAGATTGATTTAGGTTTTAGTTGTTTAAGGTTTATAAAAAGAAAGTAATTCAGGTAACACAACTCCCCAACTTTTGTGAAAAAGCTGGGGAGTTGGCTTTTTTTATACGTCTTGGTTTTCTCCTTGCACCGTTTTTCTCTGTTTAAAACACACCATGAATGCGAAATCGAATACGATGAAGGAAAAAATGAACATATTCCTGTTATATCCCAAGCATTATATGTACCTTTGCAGCATTATAAGAGAAGTAGCAGATGAAGCGGCAAAATGCTTCATTTCACTAAAGTAACTCTTGTCCGGCGCTGAAACGGACAGGATGGAGATAAGCAAACACAGAGTAAAGATGAAAAGAATATTGTTTCTTGCAGATGCGAATTCTCATCCGGCAGGGACGGAGCGAATCCTGTCGGTTGTAGCCAACGACCTTGCCAGCTACTATAAGGTTAGCGTACTGACAGCATGGAACAAAGGACTGAAACCGGCCTTTCCTATTCACGACAATGTGGAGCAGGACGACTTAGGTATTGACAACAGAGAATACCATTTTCGTATCTTACTGAAAATCGAGTTGAAAAAGCGCCTTGAACATTGGCTTGCTGCCCATCCGCAAGACGTGGTGATCACGGTGGGGGGATGCTGTCTCTCGGTAGTCCCTTCGTTGCGCGACGGATCGAAGAAGGTGTTCTGGTATCACTTCTGCCTCAACAATGATTTGTTGCAAATGAAAGATCCGTCACTGAACTGGATCAGCAAAATCATACGCAGGCGGAAGAGATTTCGCAAGCTGAGGCAGGCCCGAAAGTATGACCGCATTGTGGTGCTGACCCGGCAAGACCTCAAACTCTGGCAGCAATGCTGTCCCAAGGTGAGTTATGTCTACAATGAAGTGACAATTCAGCCCGTGAAAGTATACGATTATGCCGTAAAACGCGTTATTGCTGTAGGCAGACTGACCTTCCAGAAAGGTTTCGACTATCTCGTCTCGGCATGGGCAATCGTCAGCAAGTCGTTTCCCGACTGGCAGTTGGATATCTATGGTGAGGGAGAGCTTCGCGGCAAACTGCAACAGCAAATCGACATGCTTGGGCTTCACGACAATGTGCACCTGGTGGGAAACCACACTGATATGCCCATAGAATATGCCAAGCACTCCATTGCCGTGATGAGTTCCAACTTTGAGGGCTTGCCACTGGCCCTCCTGGAGGCAGCCAGCTGTGGGTTGCCCTTGGTGGCATACGATTGCCAGTGCGGTCCGCGCGAGGTGATAGCCGACGGAGAAAACGGTTATCTCGTACCCAAGGTGGGCGACACAGCGGCTTTGGCCCAGGCCCTGATGCACTTGATGAGCAGCGGGCAACTGCGGCGCACGATGGGTGCCGCTTCCATTCAACAGCTTCTGCCTTTCTCTCATGAGGAAGTGATGAGGAAATGGCGTGAATTACTCAATGAAATAACAATTTAATGGAAAATTCCCAAACGATATCGGTCGTCATCAACACCTACAACGCAGAGCGGTTTCTACGTCGGGTGCTGGAGAGCGTGAAGAACTTTGACGAGATTGTGGTGTGCGATATGGAGAGCACCGACCACACCCTCGACATCGCCCGCCAGTACGGATGCCGCATCACGACCTTCCCTAAGGCCAACTATCACTGTGCGGAACCCGCCCGTCAACATGCGCTCGACTTTGCCCGTGGACCGTGGCTGCTGGTGGTGGACGCAGACGAACTGGTGACACCACAGCTAAGAGACTATCTCTACAGGCGAATCTCCAGTCCCGACTGCCCGCAGGGATTGTGGATTCCCCGCCGCGACAGAGTGCTCAACCAGCTCCGACGGGTGCGCGGCCGCGACTACCAGCTGAGGTTCTTCATCAAGCAGGGCACTACCTGGCCACCTTATGTGCATACCATGCCCCATGTGCAGGGGCGTGTGGAGCGTGTCGATCCCCGCGAGCGCGACGTGGAATTCATTCATTTGGCTGAGAACTATGTGGGAGAGACCGTGGAGAAAGTCAACCGATACACGGAAGGTGAGCTGGAAAAGAAGAACGATAAGCAGTGGGGCCTGGGCGCGTTGCTCTGGCGGCCGTGGTGGAGATTCTTCAAATCGTATGTGCTCGCTCGCGGATTCCTCGATGGCATGCCCGGATTCATCAGCAGCGTGCTCGACGGCTTTTATCAGTTTGTGCTTGTAGCGAAAATCATTGAGCGACGGATCAAAGTCCGGCAGCAGAAATCAGAATAGAAATATCGGAAGAGAAACACTGAATAGCCATCATGAAATATCTCGTCGTCAGATTCCGGCAGATGGGCGATGCCGTCATTGCCACCTGTCTGCTCAACACGATCAGGGAAAATGATCCTGAAGCGGACATCACCTTTGTGCTCAACCAGAAGATAGAGCCGCTCTTCAGGGGACATCCGTCTATAGATCATATCATCACCTTTACGGAAGAGGAACGCCACTCGCTTGTGAAGAATTTTGGCAAGATGTGGCGGGTGGTGCGCCAAAACCACTACGATGTGATCATCGATATGCGGTCGACCGTCAATACCATGGGATTTGCTCTTTTCTCTCCCCGCAGCCGTTACCGCATCGGACTCAGGAAGTCCTACACACGGTGGGTCTACAACCGCAGAATCCACCGTTTCCGCCAGGGCGATTCGGCCATCAGCCACGACCTTGACATGCTAAGACCCTTGGGATTCAGCCGGCTCGACCCGCACATTTCGCTTTTTGTCACCGATAGCGAGCGTCAGTGCTTTGCCGAGTATTTGCGGCAACAAGGCATTGATCTGGTAAAGCCCATTGTTCTTGTTGGCGTATCGGCCAAACTGGACGACAAAAAGTGGCTGTTGGAGGATATGGCCTTCATCACGAAGAAACTCATAGAGCGCTGTCCGAACGCACAGATTGTCTTCAATTTCGCTCCCGGCAAAGAAGCAGCCGATGCCAAGAAGGTTTACGAGTTGTGCGGCCGCGACCAGCACATCTTTCTCAATGTGGAGGCAAAGAGCCAGCGCGAGCTGTCGGTACTGGCCACTTTCGTCACCTTCTATTTTGGCAATGAAGGCGGTGCGCGCCATATCATCCATGCCCACGGCAAGCCTTCGTTTGTTGTGGTGACGCCCGGACGCGACGGGAACGTATGGATTCCAAAAGACGGGGTGCCGGCTTCATGGGCTACACTCGACGATTTGATGCCACGTGAAGAGCAGGAGCTATTGCCCTTCGCCGAGCAGTACAAACGTATTACTCCGGAATATGTGTGGAACAAGCTCTCCGCGTTTCTTGATAGGGAGAGAATACTCACGCGGTAGAGTCTCCCCCCCACGCTTTCTGTCTTCCTATGCATGGTTTTCAGGCAACCGGCATTTCCATCCGCCTCGGTCGCTGGTGCAGAATCTGACGTGTCTTTTCTCTTATATGGGCTGTCAATGAGCAGGCGATGAGCTCCGATTATTAGAGAGAAGGCAAACGTTTGAAGTGTGCTTGTGTTTTTTCTGTCTTCTCTGCCAGCCACGATAAATCGGTGGGTTAGCGTTGGAAATATCGGTCTTTTTTAGTAATTTTGCAAAGTATTGGTATATCCTATTAGAAAATCATAATCAGACATCAGATAATGGAGTACAATTTCAGGGAAATTGAAAAAAAATGGCAACAAAGATGGGGCGACAACAAGACCTATCATGTTGTTGAAGACAAAAGCAAACCTAAGTACTACGTGCTCAACATGTTCCCCTATCCGTCGGGAGCAGGATTGCACGTGGGCCATCCTTTGGGCTATATCGCCAGCGACATTTATGCCCGCTACAAACGGCTGAAGGGATTCAATGTGCTTAATCCCATGGGCTATGATGCCTATGGCCTTCCCGCTGAGCAATACGCCATACAGACCGGACAGCATCCGGCCAAGACCACTGCCGAGAATATCGCCCGCTACCGCTGTCAGCTCGACAATATCGGTTTCAGCTTCGACTGGGACCGCGAGGTGCGCACGTGTGACCCACATTATTACCATTGGACACAATGGGCCTTTGAGAAGATGTTCAACTCCTTCTACTGCACCAAGTGCCAAAGCGCCGAGCCCATCGAGAAACTCGTCAGCCACTTCGCGGAGTGTGGCACTGAAGGCATTCACGCCGCACAGGGCGAGGAACTCTCGTTTACTGCCGAGGAGTGGAAAGCCATGAGCGAGGATGAGCAGCAGAAAGTACTGATGAACTATCGCATTGCCTATCTCGGCGAGACGATGGTGAACTGGTGTCCGCAGCTTGGCACAGTGCTGGCCAACGATGAAGTGGTGAACGGCGTGAGCGTGCGTGGTGGCTACCCGGTGGTGCAGAAGAGTATGCGCCAATGGTGCCTGCGTGTATCGGCCTATGCCCAGCGACTGCTCGACGGATTGGATACCATCGACTGGAGCGAAAGCATTAAGGAAACGCAGCGCAACTGGATTGGGCGCTCAGAGGGAACAGAGATGAGCTTCAAGACCGTCACCCCGCAGAAAGACGGTAGCGAGCGTGAGGGCGAATTTATCATTTTCACTACTCGTGCCGACACCATCTTCGGGGTAACGTTTATGGTGCTGGCTCCCGAGAGCGAACTTGTGGCCCAGCTCACTACAGATGATCAGAAGGCCGCCGTCGACGAATATCTCGCCTATGTGAGCAAACGCACAGAGCTGGAGCGCATGTCCGACCGCAAAGTCACCGGCGTCTTCTCCGGCTCCTACGGTGTAAACCCCTTCACGGGTGACCGCATACCTATCTGGATTTCAGAATATGTGCTCGCCGGATATGGCACAGGAGCCATCATGGCCGTGCCGGCCCACGACAGCCGCGACTATGCCTTTGCCCGCCATTTCAACCTTCCCATCATCCCGCTCATTGAGGGAGCCGACGTGAGTGAGGAGAGCTTTGATGCCAAGGAAGGTACGGTGATGAACTCGCCGCGCGAGGGCGTGAAGTCGTTTAAGGGCTTCTCGCTCAACGGACTCTCGGTAAAGGCTGCTATTCAGAAGACCAAAGCGTTTGTTACGGCTGAGCACTTGGGCCGCGTGAAGGTGAATTATCGCCTGCGCGACGCTATCTTCAGCCGCCAGCGCTATTGGGGCGAACCCTTCCCCGTTTATTATAAGGGCGATATTCCCTGTATGATTCCCGAAGAATGCCTGCCCCTGCAGTTGCCCGATATCGACAAGTATGAGCCTACCGAGACCGGAGAGCCACCATTGGGACGCGCTAAGAAGTGGGCTTGGGACACCGTAAAGAACGAGGTGGTGGACAAGAGCCTAATCGACAATAAGACGGTTTTCCCCATTGAGCTCTGCACTATGCCGGGCTTCGCTGGATCATCGGCCTACTATCTGCGCTATATGGATCCCCACAACGATGAGGCTCTTGTGTCAAAGGAAGCCGATGAATACTGGCGCCATGTGGATCTCTACGTGGGCGGCACGGAGCATGCCACCGGCCATCTCATCTACAGCCGCTTTTGGAACAAGTTTCTCTTCGACTACGGCTACAGCTGTGAGCAGGAACCCTTCCAGCGTCTTATCAATCAAGGTATGATTCAGGGCCGCAGCAACTTTGTGTATCGTGTCAACAGCGACGACCACTCGAAGGCACCCGTATTTGTGAGTCTTGGACTGAAGGACAAATATGAGACCACACCTATTCATGTGGATGTGAACATTGTTCATGGTGATGTGCTCGATCTCGATGCTTTCCGCCAGTGGCGTCCCGAATACAACCATGCGGAGTTTATTCTTGAGGACGGCAAATATGTGTGTGGCTGGGCCATAGAGAAGATGTCGAAGTCGATGTTTAATGTGGTCAATCCTGACATGATTGTGGAGAAATATGGTGCCGACACACTGCGTCTCTACGAGATGTTCTTAGGTCCTGTTGAGGCCAGCAAGCCATGGGACACCAACGGCATCGACGGTTGCCACCGCTTCCTGAAGAAACTTTGGGCACTGTTCTATGCCACCAGCCGCGGCCAGGAGCAGGGCGGCAACGACTGGCTTGTGACTGACGAGCCTGCCTCCAAGGATTCGCTGAAGAGTATCCATAAGCTCATCAAGAAGGTTACTGGAGACATTGAGCAGTTCTCTTACAACACCGCCATCTCTGCTTTCATGATTTGTGTTGGCGAATTGGCTCAGCAGAAGTGCCATTCGCACGAAGTGCTGGAGAAGCTCGTTGTGCTGCTCGCTCCCTTCGCCCCCCATATTTGCGAGGAACTCTGGCAAGCCCTTGGATGCTCAGGCAGCGTCTGCGATGCAGAGTGGCCCGTTTGGGACGAGGCTTATCTTGTGGAGAACGAGATCCAGCTCACTGTAAGCTTCAACGGCAAGGCCCGTTATCAGAAAACTTTCCCTGCCGATGCTTCGAAAGAGGATATCGAGAAGGCCACAATCGCCGATGAGCGCAGCCATAAATATCTTGACGGCAAGACCATCGTGAAGGTGATTGTCGTGCCGAAAAAAATCATTAATATCGTTTGTCGATAATGCTATCATTCCCATTCCGGCACTGCTATGCTGCCGGAATGGGATGAATATGACACATATATAGTTTTTTATAATAACTTGTCAACCTAAATTTCTCTTCTGTATGACATTCGACCGTCAATTATTCCTCAATGAGAGCAAGGATTATCTTTGGATTACCCTTGGTCTGATACAATATGCTTTCGGCTTCACGTTCTTTGTGTTGCCTTATGGTATTGTAACAGGCGGTGTCACGGGTTTCTCCGCGATCCTTTTCTATGCTCTCCAGATTCCTGTTCAGACCACCTATCTGATCGTCAACCTGGCGCTCTTGGTAGTTGGACTGAAGGTATTGGGCTTCCGTTTTCTGATGAAGACCATCTATGCCATCTTCATGCTTTACTTCCTGTTGTGGCTGGGCAGCATACTGATGCCCACCAATCCCGACGGATCCTATGTGAGATTCCTCGGACAGCAGCAGGAGTTTATGGCGCTCATCGTGGGCTGCTGCATCACAGGCTCCTCATTGGCCATAGTGTTCTATCACAATGGCTCCACGGGTGGCACCGACATTATCGCCGCCTCTATCAACAAATACTACAACTTCTCATTGGGCCAGGTGCTCTCGCTCATCGATGTGTTTATCATCGCGAGCTGTCTTTTCTATCCGCAGTTCGGCGATATGCCCTCCCGCGTACACAAGACGGTATTCGGTCTCTGTGCCATGGGTATCGAGTGCTTCTCGCTCGACTTTGCCATGAATGCCAGCCGACAGAGCGTGCAGTTCCTTATCTTCTCCAAGAAGTATAAGGAGATAGCCTACGCCATCGCCACCAAGATGGACCATGGTGTGACCATTCTCGACGGCCACGGCTGGTATACCGGTCACGACGTGAAGGTGATCTGCCTGCTTGCCCGCAGACGCGAGAGCGTCAACATCTTCCGGCTTATCAAGGTGATTGACCCCAACGCTTTTGTCAGTCAGAGTGCAGTCGTCGGTGTCTACGGTGAGGGATTCGATGAGATGAAGGTGAAGGTAAAGGACAAGCATCTGAAAGAGAACGAGGAACTCACGCGAAAGGCAGAGGAATTCTACGAGCAGGTGCAGGCGCGCAACCGGCTGGAACGGGAACAATTAGCATCGGCAAAGAATGAAGGCAACAAGACTCAGCAGACAACTTGAATAAAGAACAAGACAATGAAGAAAATAGTTTTCGCAACCAATAATGCCAACAAGCTAAGGGAGATACGCGAGATACTCGAGGGCACTCCGGTGCAGATTCTCTCGCTCAGCGACATTGGCTGTCATGAAGACATCCCCGAGGTGTTTGACACACTGGAAATGAACTCTCACGTCAAGGCAGCATACATCGCCGTGAAATATGGCTACGACTGCTTTGCCGACGACACGGGGCTCGAGGTGGACGCTTTGGGCGGAGAACCGGGGGTACACAGTGCCCGCTATGCCGAGGGTACGGATCACGACAGCCAGGCCAATATGCGTAAGCTTCTGGCCAAATTAGGAAATAATAACAACCGTCGCGCACGATTCCGCACGGTGATCACGTTAGCTACATTGGGAGATCCATCTGCCGTGCGCATCGATGAGTATGTAGCGTTCACCGGAGTCTGCGAGGGCGACATCGCCATGCAGCCGCGGGGAGAGGGAGGCTTCGGCTACGACCCCGTGTTTGTGCCCCAGGGATATGCCGAGAGCTTCGCCGAGATGGGCGAGGAGATGAAGAACCGCATTTCCCATCGTGGCAAAGCCGTGAGCAAACTGGCCGCATGGCTGAAGTCCGGCTATATGGATTCCGACAAAGTTTGACTTAAATTATCGCAAATGAAAAGGTTCGTTTTTGTTTTACTCGCTTTTTTCCTGCTTTCCCTTCCCGTGGCGTTTGCCGATGGATTGTGGAAAGCCTATATGGCCTATGCTGAGCCTACTGAGATAGAACAGGCCAATGGCAACATCATTTATGTATTGGCTTCAAACGGACTTTACTCCTACAATCAGAGCGACCACAGCCTCACAACATACGACAAGACCAACCGTCTCTCGGACTGCACCATCAGCCATATTGCCTGGAACCAGCAGGCGCGGCGGCTCGTCATCGCCTATGACAATGGCAACATCGACCTGATGGACAACAGTGGCAACGTGACGAATCTGACAGACTTTGCCAATTCCTCCGCTTCCAGCACTGTAATCAACGACATCTACAGTGATGGAGCCTACGCATATCTCTCGACGGGCATCGGCGTGCTGAGGCTCAATGTGGCCAAAGCTGAGATCAGCGATACCTATTCGTTGGGATTCGAGGTGGACTATGTCTATATCGCAGACGGCTATATCTATGCTGCCAGCAAGACCAAAGGTATCTATCGCGCACTGCTCACAGACAACCTGCTCGACCGCAGTGTGTGGACACGCATCGGCAACTATACGGCTTCGACCAAAACCCTCGACCCGGAGCTCCTGGCGCTCGTCGAGACGCTCAACCCGGGCGGACCGAAATACAACCGTTTCTGGTCGATGCGCTTCAAGAACAACCGACTCTATACCACAGCCGGTGGATGGGGACACTTGATCGACAGCCATAATCCGGGTGCCATACAGGTGCTCGACGGTGACGCTTGGGAGATCTATCAAGATTCGGGATTCACGGCGCAGACCGGAATTAAGTATATCGACGTCAATACTATCGATGTGGATCCCAGGGATGCCAGCCACGTGATGGCGGGTGCCAAGGCGGGACTCTATGAGTTCTACAACGGGCGTTTCCAGACGCTCTACAACAGCAAGAACAGTCCGATAGAATCATTCAACGGTTCGTCGATGAACTATCAGATGATAACCGGCACCTGCTACGACCGCTCGGGCAATCTGTGGCTGTTTGAGAGTCAGGCGCCCAACCGATCGCTGATGGAGTATACGGCCGACGGAAAATGGAAGAGCATAGACAAGCCGGAATTCATGACGCTCCGGGACAATAGCACAGGTAAAATGAAGAGTGCCGGCTCCATGGAAGGCCTTTTCTTTGACAGCCGCGACTTGTTGTGGATGTGCAACAACCACAGCGACCTGCCTGCACTCTATTGCTATCAGCCTTCGACAGATGCCGTGCGTTCCTACACGTCGTTCGTCAATGAGGACGGTCAGACCATGAGCGTCACGTTCGTGAAGTGCGTGGCCGAAGACCGGGAAGGCAATCTCTGGATAGCCACCAATGCCGGCCCGGTGGTACTCTCGGCCGACGACATCGCCAATGGCAACACTGTATTCACCCAGGTTAAGGTGCCCCGCAACGACGGTACCAATCTTGCCGATTATCTTTTGGCCGATGTTGATATCAGCTGTATTGCCATAGACCGGGCCAACCGCAAATGGTTTGGTACGATTGGCAATGGTGTATACTGTATCAGTTCGGACAACTATCAGCAGATACACCATTTCACGTCGGCAAATTCCGACTTGCTCTCCGACAATATACAAAGCATCGCCGTCAATAGCAATACCGGAGAGGTATATATCGGCACCGACAAGGGCCTCTGCTCCTACATGAGTGATGCCAATACTGCTTCTGACGGGATGACGGAAGACAACGTCTGGGCTTATCCCAATCCCGTAAAACCAGAATATACCGGACCTGTAACCATTCGAGGGCTCGAAGACGGCGCATCGGTGAGGATTGTCACCTCAAGCGGTTACCTGGTCGACCAGGGCACGGCAAGTGGCGGGGAATACAAGTGGTATGCCCAAGACCGTGACAATCATCGTGTGGCGAGCGGAATCTATATGGTGCTTGTCGCTACGGCCGACGGCGATAAAGGAGTTGTTTGTAAGGTGGCTGTGGTAAACTGACAGCCGTCAGTCGTAAAATAAAAATCCCCACGACTCAACAGTCGTGGGGATTTTTTTACATGGGCAGAATTGATGTATAGGCTAAAACGTCTATTTTATTTCGATTATGAACCAATTGCCTTTGATTCCACAATCGTATGCGGGGTGAAGAAATTGCTCCTCAGATTTAATAATTATCTGCAGAGAGCTCGAAATAGCTCTGCGGATGAGCGCAAACGGGGCAGATCTTGGGAGCGTTCTTGCCAATCACGAGGTGACCACAGTTGCGGCACTTCCAGATGCGGTCGCCTTCGCGTGAGAAGACGAGACCTTTCTCGATGTTCTCCACGAGTTTGAGGTAGCGTTCCTCGTGACGCTTCTCGATGGCAGCCACACCACGCATCTTGGCAGCGATCTCCTTGAAGCCTTCCTCCTCGGCCTCGCGTGCCATACGGTCGTACATGTCTGTCCACTCGTAGTTCTCGCCTGCTGCAGCGTCCTTCAGATTGGTAACCGTGTCGGGAATCTCACCACCGTGGAGATACTTGAACCACAGCTTGGCGTGCTCCTTCTCGTTGCCGGCAGTCTCAGCGAAGAGGGCTGCGATCTGCTCGTAACCATCTTTCTTTGCCTTTGAAGCATAGTAGCTGTACTTGGTGAATGCCTGGCTCTCGCCTGCGAATGCGTCACGCAAATTCTGTTCTGTTTTTGTTCCTTTCAGTTCTTTCATAATGAATTGGGATTAATTGTTCTTTCCTATACTGCAAAGTTAAGCAATATATTGGATATGAACAAAGCCATTTGTAATAATTACAATAAGATTTAAGAATATTTAGTACAGAGCGATTTTCAATAATTCACAATTCATAATTATGGCTCGCGCGACCCACATGTTAATTCATAATTCATCATTATGGCTCGCGCTTCCTTTACGATTATGCGTAGTGCATTGTTATCACTCCGCATGGCAATTATGAATTATGAATTGTGAATTTCCTGCCGGCCCCCATATGCTTCCCTGTCAGCCTCCATATGTCGCCCCGTCAGCTCCCATATGGGAACCCGTGGGGCGGCATATGAGGGCCGTCGTCAATAGACCATATTTACAAGGTGAAAAGGCCAATCTCACAGCGTCAATAGACTGTTCTCGCTATGAAGATAGCGCGTATTTGCTGTGAAAATGGCCTGCTCTTGGTCTGTAAGTTGGCCTTGGACAGGGTTGTTTGCAAGCGAATAAAGGATGTTTCTTTCTTGTCGTGTAGAAAGAAACCATCATATTTGATAGGGGGGATTTCAGTTCGCTTGATCGTCTTCTACGGCATCCGCATCCGCTTTCAATCTGATGGAGGCGGCTGCGTTGATCATGGTTGTCTGTGGTCGGGCCGTTTTTTACCCGTGGAGATCATAAGATTGCGTAGGTGCGTATGGTCTGTTTGGGTGTCCGGCAGCTCAGGCGGTTTCTTTCTCCTGCTGCTGGCGCATAAACTTCCTCATGTAGCGGGCCATGATCCACGCTGTGACCAAGGAGGCGAGAAGGTCGGAAGCGGGCATGGAGAACCAAACGCCATTGAGCTGAAACAGATGGGGCAGCAGCCAAAGCATGGGCAGGAGGAAGATGAGCTGGCGGGAAAGTGAGAGGAAAATGCTCACTTTTACCTTGCCGATGCATTGGAAGAAGTTGGTGACGACCATCTGGTAGCCCACGATGGGAAACATGCAGCACATGATGCGCAGGGCGTTGGCGGAGATGCTGATGAGCGTGGCGTCGGTGGTGAAGAGGCGCACGCAAAGTCGGGGCATGAATATGGCCAGGCACCAACCGACAGTCATTACAGCCGTGGCACTGAGCATGGTGAGCTTGACTACGTGCATCAGCCGGTCGAACTTTTGGGCACCATAGTTGTAGCCGGCTATAGGCTGCATACCTTGATTCAGTCCTATCACAAACATGACGAAGATGAAAAGTATCTTGTTGGATATACCGTAAGCGCCGACCGACAGGTCGCCGCCGTAGTGCACCAGTTGGTTGTTGATGAAGATGACGATGATGCAGGAGCAGACGTTCATCGAGAAAGGCGAGATACCTATGCTGATGATGCTTTTTACGATTTGGGAGTGGAGTCTGTAGGTGCCGCGTCGGAAATGGATGAGCTCTCGCTTGTCGCTCAGCAGCCGGAGCTGATAGCAGAGGGCCAGCACCTGCGCGAGGATTGTGGCATAGGCCGCGCCGCTGATGCCCAGGCCGAGCCCCCAGGGATAGATGAATATGGGGTCGAGTATCGTGTTGACCACCACCGTGAAGATGGTGGCGTTCATGGCCTGGCGCGGTTTGGAGGCGGCGCGCAGCACAGCGTTGAGGCCGAGATAGGTGTGGGTGACGACATTGCCCGCGAGAATGATCACCATATATTGGCGGGCATAGGGCAGGGTGGCGTCGCTGGCACCGAAAAAGCGGAGTATAGGATCGAGCAGCAACAGGCAGACCACGGAAAGGACCACACCCATGTAGATGTTGAGCATCACGGTGTTGCCGAGGATGTTCTCTGCGGTGAGATAGTCTTTCTGTCCGAGTTTTACGGAGAGATAAGTGGAAGAGCCCACACCGATAGCAGCCCCGAAGGCTCCCGTGAGGTTCATGAAGGGGAAGGTGATGGCCAGACCGGATATGGCTATCGGCCCCACACCTTGCCCGATGAAGATGGAGTCGACCATGTTGTAGAGCGATGAGGCCAGCATGGCCACGATGGCGGGCAGGGCATATTTCCAGAGCAGATGGCCTATGGGCTTGGTGCCGAGGTCGAGAGTTGATTGAAGATGGTTCATTGGCTTGATGGGCTTGTAGGGGATATGGGGCTTATGCCGATGAGGGGAGCCATGGGGCGCGGAGGCCTCCCAAGGCTCGTCGGTCTTATTCTAAATCTAAGTGGTTGACGTTTACTTCGTCGCTGATGAAGATGCGGGCGCCCTCTTTGAAGCGTTGGGGATTCTCTGTGGTGTAGTAGTCCACATGGCCGCCCTTTGTGCAGCGGGCCTCCATCTCGGGATGGCGGCGCAGATAGTCTTTCAGACTCGAAGCTACATATTCTCCCTGCGGCACGATGCGCACCTCGGGGCTGACGTATTTTACGATTTTGGGCAACAGGATAGGGTAGTGGGTGCAGCCGAGGATGAGCGTGTCGATGAGGGGATCTTTCTGCATGAGTTGGTCGAGGCGCTTCTTTACGAAGTAGTCGGCACCGGGCGAGTCGGCCTCATTGTATTCTATCAGCGGTACCCAGAAGGGACAGGCCTGGCCAGAGACCTTAATGTTGGGCCAGAGCTTGGCTATTTCCATGTCGTAGCTGTGACTGCGAATGGTGCCTTCCGTGGCCACGATGCCCACATGGTTGTTGCGGGTGATCTTTCCTATCACCTCCGCGGTGGGTCGGATGACGCCCAACACGCGTCGCTTGGGGTCGAGCTGAGGCAAGTCGTGCTGCTGTATGCTGCGCAGGGCCTTGGCTGAGGCCGTGTTGCAGCCGATGATTACGAGGTGGCAGCCCAGTTCGAAGAGCTTCACCACGGCCTGACGCGTGAACTGATAGACCACGTCGAACGATCGCGGGCCGTAGGGAGCACGTGCGTTGTCGCCCAAGAAGATGTAGTCGTATTGAGGCAGCAGCTGGCGAATGCCGTGGAGAATGGTGAGTCCGCCGTAGCCGGAATCAAAGATGCCGATCGGTCCTGGAGTCTGTGGAAAATTCATGGGCAGAGTTTATTTAAGGATGCTTTGCATTTTGGCCGTGATGTCCTCGCCCGTTGCATGGGATACAAAGGGCAGGGCGTCGTTGTCGGTATTGAGGATAAAATCGTATCCGTTCTCATTGCCGAGATTCTGGGCGGCATTGAGGATGCGCTGGCGCAATGGTGCCATGGCATCCTTCTCGGCCTGTTGCAGCAGGCGCTCGGCCTGTTGTTTGAAGTCTGTGGCTTTCTGCATGAGTTCCTCCAGCTCGGCCTGGCGCTTGTTGCGGATGCTGGGAGCGAAAGTGGCCTGCCCGTCGAGAAACTCTTCGTATTTTTGGTTGAATTCGTCTTCCGACCGCTTCTGCTCGGCATCATACTGCGAACGGAGTTTGTCGAGCTGCCGCATCGCGAGGGTGTAGTCGCTCATGGAGTGGAGCACCTCGCTGTAACTGAAGTAGCCGAAGCTGACCTTGTGGACCACGGGAGCTGTTGATACATGCTCCTGGGCTGTGGCAGCGAGGGGCAGGAGCGTGAGCATGAAGATGTAGATGTATTTTTTCATTGTCCTAAAGAAAAAACCACAGACGTCGATAAAACGCCTGTGGTGTCTGCTTAGCGCTTAATGAGGCGCAATGTTATTTCAACTTAGCTATCTCAGCCTTCACCTCGGCAGTAACATCGGTGCTGAGTGTTGTGCTGACGTAAGGAATACCGGCACCGATATCCATAATGTAGACATATTTGCCACGGTCGCCAACATTCTTGATGGCGTTCTGGAGTTTGGTCTGGATCGGGGCGAGCTTTTCCTGCTGCAGTTTCTGCATGGCGGCGGCGTCGTCCTGCTGGGCCTGCTGATACTTCTGATAGAGGGTCTGCAGTTCGGTCTCGGTTTCCTTCTTTTTAGCTTCAGGCATTGTGGATGCAGCCTTTTGGTACTCGTCGCTCTTACGCTGCAGTTCGTCAGCCATTTGCTTGAGCTCGCTGTCGTAAATTTTGGCTTGCGACTCTACTTCGCCCTGGGCCTTGATGAATTCAGGCAGTGACTGAACTACTTCCTGGACATTGAGGTGTCCGAACTTCTGCTGAGCGAATGTTGCCAAAGGGGCAAACATCATCAACATCAAAACAAGTTTTTTCATTTTTCTTTGAGTGTTATTATTTTTATTGTGGTTTATTTACATACCATTTTTCTGTCAATTGATGCTGTAGCCTAATTTCTCCAGCACTTCATTGCTGATGTCTACTTTTGGCGAGGCGAACACAATGCCGGCGTTGGCCGCACGGTCGAGCACCATGCTGTAGCCGCGCAGTTCGGAGATTTCTTTCACTGCATTGTAGATCTCGTCCTGAATGGGCGACATCAGGCTCTCGCGCTTTTTGAAAAGCTCTCCTTCCGGACCGAAGTACTTGCGCTTGAGATCAGAGGCTTCTTTCTCTTTCTTCATGATTTCCTCCTGCTTGGCTTTCTTCTGCTCTTGCGAGAGGAAGACCACTTCGTTCTGGTAGTTCTTATACATGGTGGAAGCTTCCGTGTTGAGGGCCTCCACTTCTGCCTGCCATTTCTTCGACACCTGGTTGAGCTGCTCATTGGCGCGCTCGTAGGCGGGGATGTGGCCGAGAATATATTCCATGTCGACAAGTGCGTATTTCTGTGCTGACATCGACATTGACGCTATAAGCATCACAGCCATTAAGATGAATTTTCTCATAGATTTGTTTCTTTCCTCTTTCTTTAATATTAGACGTTCAAGCCTGGTGGAATGTTACGTCGCTGTGGATTAGAACTCCTGTCCAAGGATGAAGTGGAAGTGGCTTCCACCCTCGTTGGAGCCAAAGATCATCTTGTCGAAGCCGTAGCCCCAGTCGATACCCATCAGTCCCACCATAGGCAGCATGATTCTCACACCCAGACCGGCCGAGCGTCGCATGCTGAAGGGATTGAAGTCCTTGGTGTCGTGCCAGGCGTTACCACCTTCGAGGAATCCTAATGCGTAGATGGTGGTGTTGCCTAACATCAGCGGGTAGCGGAGTTCCAGAGTCAGACGGTCGTAGGCATAGCCCTCATAGTAGTAGGGAGTGAGCGATCCGTTCTCATAACCACGCAATCCGATGGTTTCTTCTGCGTAGCCCGTTGAATAGCCCGACATGCCGTCACCACCCATATAGTAGGTCTCAAACGGACTCTTCTTATACTTGTTGTAGCTGCCCAACAATCCGAACTCTACGCGCGTCATCAGTACGAAACTCTTTTGTGCGCTGGAGAGAGCGGTAAACGTGCGGGCCTTGAACTTCCATTTGTGGTATTCCACCCAGCGGTACTTCTCCTGCTGTTCGGCAAGATAAGTTGACGAGTTGCGGTCGTTGGCCAAGTTCTTGTAGTCCTTGTTGTCCCATGCGCTCCAAGGCGGAGTGAGGGTGACACTGGCTTCAAACTCCGAGCCACGGCGGGGGAAGATCTGGTTGTCGGTTGACGTGCGGTTGAGCGCGATGCTGAGGTTGATGTTGTTGGCGTTACCGTTGGTCATCAGGAAGTAGCGCCAGTTCTTCATCATGTAGCGTGTATAGGAGAGCGAGGCCGACAGCGTGAAGTAGTCGTCGGGCCAGCGCAGACGCTTGCCCCATCCTATGGACGCGCCGATCATCTTGATCCACGTGTCGGGATCGTAGAAGTTCTCATAATTATTATAATTATAGTTGCTCATTCCGCTGATGTAATTATAATAATTGTAGAGGTATCCGTTGCTGTAGTAAGTATCGGAGACGTCGCTCTGCTTGCTGAAGTAGAAGCCGAAGGTGAACTGGTTGGGCCGCTTTCCGCCAAACCAGTTGGTGGAGTAGCTGAAGTTGAGGCTGTTGTAGTAGCTGGCGTTGGTCTGGAAACCGAGCTTCAGCACCTCTCCGTCGCCCACAGGCAGAATGCCGCGGTGCTCCTTGTTTTTGTTAAACAGGTTGCGGATGGAGAAGTTGTTGAGCGTGAGTCCCACCTTTCCGATGATACCGGTTTGTCCCCATCCCAAAGAGAGCTCGATCTGGTCGTTGCTCTTCTGGGTCAGATTCCAGTTGACGTCAACCGTTCCGTTCTCATAGTCGGGTTCGATTTTGGGATCTACCTTTTCCGGATCGAAGTGTCCCATGGACGCAATCTCACGCATAGAGCGCATGATGGCCTCTTTAGAGAACAGGTCACCGGGCTTGGTGCGCAACTCGCGCCGCACGACGTTCTCGTATAGACGGTCGTTGCCGTTGATGCGCACGTGGCTCAGATGTGCCTGCGTGCCTTCGGTGATTTGCATTTCCAGGTCGATGGAGTCGCCTACAATGTTCACCTCAGTGGGCTGGATGCTTGAGAAGACGTAGCCGTTGTTGTAGTAGAGGTTGCCCACGGCGTCTTCGTCTTCCAGGAGCCGCTTGTTGAGCAGTTTCTGATTGTAGACGTCGCCTTTCTTCATGCCCAATACGGCCGCCAGATAGTCGGAAGTGTAGACGGTGTTGCCCACCCACGTGATATTGCGCAGATAGTATCGCTGTCCTTCGTTCACCTTCACGTAGATATTGACATGTTTGGGATCATTGTCCCATACGCTGTCCTTCAGGATCTCGGCATCGCGATAACCCAGTTCGTTGTATTTGTCGATCAGATTTTTCTTGTCTTTCTCCCAGCGTTCGGGAGTATATTTTTTCGACTTGAGGAAGGTGGAGAGCTTGCCGGCCTCGTGGGTTTTGGCAAAAGCGCCCTTGGTGAAGAGTCCGCCCTTTATGCGCGAGTTCTTCAAGTGTTTGTTGCCATCGATGATGATGTGTCGCACCTTCTTTTTCTCTTTTTTGTCGATGATGACGTCGAGGATCACCTGGTTTTTCTCAGCCACGTCGGGGCGCTGCTCAATGTCGATGACGGCATCCTTGAATCCTTTGTCGTCGAAATATTTCTTTGCCAGCAGCTTGGCGCGGTCGAGCATGTTGGGAGTGAGCTGGCTGCCGTTGAGCAGTCCGAGCTTGTTTTCCAAGTCGGTCTTTTCGCTCTTCTTCACCCCCATATAGTTGATTTTCGACACGCGTGGCCTCACTTTGAGCGAGATGTGCAGCCACACTTTGTCGCCCACGATACTGTCGGCGGATATTTTCACGCCGGAGAAGAGTCCGTGTCTCCAGTATCTCTTCACAGCATTGGTGATTTCTGTGCCTGGGAGCGAAATCTGCTGTCCCACGCTGAGTCCGGAAATGCCTGTAAGGGCATAGTCCTCATACCCCTCGACCCCACTGACGTTGAACCCGCCGATAATGACTCTTCTTGGAGTTCCGGCATAGGTGATGTCTGGGTGGACCAGGGCGTTTTGGGCCTGCATGGCCAGTGAGCAGGCCATGGCGATTGCAGCTGCTAAAACTTTCTTCTTGTTATAGTGCATATCAGATAGTTTCTTTTTCTATTTGAGCCTCAGTCTTTCCGAAGCGGCGTTGCCGGCTCTGATAGCTGATGATGGCCTTATGGAGCGCATCGGCGTCGAAGTCGGGCCAATAAGTGTCGCAGAAATACAGTTCGGTGTAGGCTGCCTGCCAGAGCAAGTAGTTGCTGAGTCTCACTTCTCCTCCGGTGCGTATGAGCAGGTCGGGGTCGGGCATGAAGGCGGTCTCCAAATTGCGGGCGAAGGCTTCCTCGGTGAAGAGCTTGTCGATGTCGGCGGTCTCGAAGTCGGGTTTCTGGCGCAGTGCGTCGGCAGCCGTGCGTCGCATAGCCTCGATGATTTCCCAGCGCGAGGAATAGCTCAGCGCCACCACCATGGTCATGCTGCTGTTGTTGGCGGTATGGGCTTCTGTTTCGACCAGTTTCTGCTGCACGTTCTCAGGCAGTCGCTTTCTGTCGCCGATGACCCTGAAGCGCACGTTGTTCTTCATGAAGATCTCGTCCTCCAGTGCTGTGAGCACCAGTCCCATGAGGGCGTTGATTTCTGTGGCTGGGCGGTTCCAGTTTTCAGTGGAGAAGGTGTAGAGCGTGAGATACTTCACGCCTAAGCGCGTACACTCCTTGGTGATGCGTTTTACGGCCTCCACGCCTTCCTGATGGCCGAAGCTCCGGTCTTTGCCGCGCTCCGTTGCCCAGCGCCCGTTGCCGTCCATGATGATGGCAATATGGCGGGGTATGCGGGTCATGTCAAGTTCTGCCATAAATATTCTTGTATCTCTAATAGTTGTCTTTATTGCATGTGGCGCACTTTGCCGAGAAACTGTAGGTGAGGCTCACCATCAGGGCCGAGTAGTCGTCGGTGTTTTTGAAAGCGCCCGAGCTCTTCACGTAGGCGGGGTCTTTCACACCGTCGAGTTCATCGTTGAGCGAGAAGTGCATGGCCCAGCTCAGTCCGAGATTCATGCGGGGGCTGATCTTGTATTTCACGCCGATGCCCAAGGGGATGTTGGCCGTGAAGACATTTTTAGTGCCGCCGCTCACGCTTGTCGCTCCAATGCCGCCGAATACGTAGGGGGTCAGCCTTTTCGCACCGCGATAGTCGCGGCCTGTGCCGTAGGGCCAGAAGTTGTATTCGAAGGTCAGGCTCACGTCGACCAAGGTGTTGCTGAACTCATACGCCGACTGCCGGTAGTCGGGATAATAGGTTTCGACATCTGCCGATGAGCCTTTCAGCTTGCCGTAGAATCCCGAGAGGTTCAGTCCGATGTAGGGATTGAAGAGTCTGCGCACTACGATGCCTGCGGCACCCTGCAGATCTTTGGTCAGATTTCCGTTGAAGTCGCCCAAGTATCCTGTGGCTCCGGCTTCCACGCCCATCTCCATGCGGTATATGGGATCTTCCTGCGCACCGGCTTTGGTGGCAGTGAGCATCACGATCAGCATCGGGATAAGCAGTCGTCTCATCATGTCTTTACCTTGTTTATGATGTGTAGGGAAGGCCAGGCCGTTCATGATTTGATCTTTTTGGGAAGGCGGGATGTCCCCTTATTCTGTGAAAGCCTTCTGATCTTCGGTCCACCCCAAGCGGTTGATGCGGCCGCGCCACACGATGCCTGTTGTGGCATCGGCTATCCAGAGATAGTTGTCCTTGTCGGCCGTGAGGGCGAAGTTGTCGAAGGCTGCGAATCCACTGGGCAAAGCCATTGTCGTGTCTCTTTGCCATGTGATGCCGTTGTCGGCGGAGCGGTAGAAGCTTTTTGTGCTCCCGCTCGTGCTGTTGATCATCATGGTGCTCGTGCCACCCAAGGCTACGAACATGCCGTCGTAGGCCACCACTTGCAGATTGTATTGAGCGGGGAGCGGGTAGGGGTTGGTGACGTCCCACTTGAAGAGCGACCAGCCTTGGGCTTCCGCTGTCGAAGGCTCTTCGATCTTGCCCCAGACCACGGCCGTAGTGTCGCCAAGGGTATAGGAGCGGTTGCCGCAGAGCAGCAGCCTGTAGGAGTCCTCATTGGTCTTCAGCGGTCGGGCGCAAAGGCTGATATCGTTTGCGGGCAGCCAGTCGGTGCTTTCGTTGAGGCTTTCCTCGGTCCAGTCGACACCCTTGGTGCTCGATGCGATCATGCCGTTGGCGTCAAAGGCATAGAGTCTCGTCTTCGACGCGCCGAGAAGCCGCTTGATGTTTGTGTTGCCCGATATCCAGTGCTCACCGTCGGCGGTACGCAGCAGCTTACCGTCGGAGAGTACGTAGAGCGTGTCGTTCAGCACGGCAGCGTTGGCATAGGCCATAGCGTCAAAGGGTTGTGACATCTTCGACCAGTTGGCCGCAGCGGGGCGCGGGGCGGTGAAGCCGCCTTTGTTGGTGAGCAGGAAGATGCGATCGGATGTGGCATAGATGCGCAGTCCGCTGGAGGCTGTCAGTCCGTCGGGCATACCCACGTTGCTCCAGGCCAGCGTGTCGCCGTATTGCTTGTGGACATTCACCGATACGGTGTATTCGCGGTATTCACCATTGTGGTTGTAAACGCGTAAGATGCGTGGCTGGGTAAAGTCAATGCTGTCGGAGCTCGCCCAGTAGGAGAGCGAGTCGCTGTCGTTGTCTTTCAGTACGACGGAGGCCGAGTTCTTGACCGATACAGAGGCCACGGTCTTCGACACGTCCACGCCCACAGGCAGGGAGTCGGGGTTGTAGATGATGCGTTTCTGCTGGTCGATGTAGAACTTGTAGCCACTGCAGTCGAGCGTAGTGTTGGCCACACTGTCTGCGTTGACACGCTTGTTGTATTTGAGCGTGCCGAGCGAGAAAGCTGTGATGGCGGTATCGTCGTAGTAGGTTACTTCGTCATCGTCTTTGCCTAAGCAGGAAGCCAACATTACCGAACATGCCAGCAGGCACCCTATGTATATGAAGCGGTTTCTCATTTATCAATTTACCTTTTAGGTGCAAAGTTAATCAGAATTTCGCAAAAGAAACGACTTTTTGATGTAATATTATTGATTTTGCGTTGTTTGGAGCGATATTTTAAGTTTGTTTAGTTGTAAATAACTAATTTGTGCATTCGTCGAAAATCATGTCCAGCGGTTAGTGCTGATGCCTTTCGCAGGGGAACTATGCCTACTGGATTCAACGGCGATGAAAAATGAAGGTCTAAATAAAATGCGGTGACCGCCGCATGAATCTGTGGCGTTCGCCACGATGGTGTGGCTGCCGGTATATGGCACAATAAAAGCAGGACTTCGTCTCACGACGGAGTCCCGCAGCAAACTTAAACAACCAATAAAAGAAATAGTTGCTTTCTTATATTGAATATTCCCTTCTGTTGAGGGAACAGGCGGATACTGATGGATTAGCGGATGAAGAGGAGCTCACGATACTTGGGCAACTCCCACAACTCATCGCTGACTACGAGTTCCAGCTTGTCGATGTGGTAGCGGATGACGTCCATCTTTGGTGCCACAGTGTCGTGGTAGGCAATGGCCTTCTCGCGTGTGTCCTCGATCTTGTTGGCCACCTTACGGGCGTTGACGAGTTCCTCAACGTTGGTCTCGATGGTCTGCGTGCGCTCGGCAATCTCCTCAATGAGTTTCTTGTTGCGCGCGGTGAGTTTTGTGGCGTCGTCCCTGCCGAAGATGGCGTACATGTTCTGGACGTTCTTGGCCAGCTGGCTCTGATAGTGTGTGGCCACGGGGATGATATGGTTCATGCTGAGGTCGCCCATCACACGTGCCTCAATCTGAATCTTCTTGGTATAGGTCTCCCATTTCACCTCATTGCGGGCCTTGAGCTCATGCTCGGTCATCACGTTTTGGCTCTCAAACATCTTGATGCTGTCCTTGTCGAGATAGCGGTCGAAGCAGATGGGGCAACTGGGCTCGCAGTCGAGTCCTCGCTTTGCGGCCTCTTCCTTCCACTCCTCGCTGTAGCCGTTGCCGTCGAAACGGATGGGCTTGCAGGTTTTTATGTCTTCGCGCAGCACGTCGATGATGGCCGAAGTCTGGTCCTCACCCTTTGCGATAAGCGCGTCGACACGTGTCTTGAAGTTGGAGAGAGCCTCGGCCACAGCGGTGTTGAGCACGATCATGGCCGATGCGCAGTTGGCCTCTGAACCCACGGCACGGAATTCAAAGCGGTTGCCGGTGAAGGCGAAGGGGGATGTACGGTTGCGGTCGGTGTTGTCGATCATCAGTTCGGGAATCTGCGGGATGTCGAGTTTCATGCCCTGCTTGCCGTCGATCTTGAACAGGTCGCTCTTGTCGGCCTTCTCGATGTGGTCGAGCAGGTCGCTCACCTGCTTGCCGAGGAAGCTGGAGATGATGGCTGGAGGTGCCTCGTTGGCGCCCAGACGATGTGCGTTGCCGGCACTCATGATGGAGGCCTTGAGCAGTCCGTTGTGCTTGTAGACGCCCATCAGCGTCTCAACGATGAACACCACGAAGCGCAGGTTGTCCTCTGGCGTCTTGCCGGGACCGTGGAGCAGGATGCCGGTGTCGGTAGAGAGACTCCAGTTGTTGTGCTTGCCAGAGCCGTTGATGCCATCGAAGGGCTTCTCATGGAGCAGGGCGCGGAATCCGTGCTTGCGGGCCACTTTCTTCATCAGGCTCATCAGAAGCATGTTGTGGTCTACGGCCAGGTTGGTGTCTTCAAATATCGGGGCCAGCTCAAACTGGTTGGGTGCCACCTCGTTGTGGCGGGTCTTGCAGGGAATGCCCAATTCGAGTGCCTGGATCTCAAGGTCTTTCATGAAGGCCTGCACACGGTCGGGGATCGTGCCGAAATAATGGTCTTCCATCTGCTGGTTCTTTGCCGAGCTGTGGCCCATGAGTGTGCGGCCGGTGAGGGCAAGGTCGGGACGGGCCATGTAGAGACTCTCGTCGACGAGGAAGTATTCCTGCTCCCAGCCCAAGTTGCTGCGCACCTTCTTTACATCCTTATAGAAATAGTGGCAGACATCGGTTGCGGCCTCGCTGACGGCTCTCAGAGCGCGCAGCAGAGGAGCCTTGTAGTCGAGGGCCTCACCAGTGTAGGAGATGAACACGGTGGGGATGCAGAGCGTATCGTCCATGATGAACACGGGGCTTGTGGGGTCCCAGGCCGAATAGCCGCGTGCCTCAAAAGTGTTGCGGATACCGCCTGAAGGGAACGACGAGGCATCGGGCTCTTGCTGTACGAGCAGCTTTCCGGAGAATTCCTCGATCATTCCGCATTTGCCGTCGTGCTCAATAAAGGCATCATGCTTTTCGGCTGTGCCTTCCGTGAGGGGCTGGAACCAGTGGGTGTAGTGGGTGACACCATTCTCGTCGGCCCACTGCTTCATGCCTTTTGCCACAGCGTTGGCAATGCTGCGGTCCAGAGGGGCACCGTTGTCGATAACGTCGATGAGTTTCTCGTAGACATCTGCGGGAAGATACTTGTACATCTTAGTCCGATTGAACACTTTCTTTCCGAAGTACTCAGAGGGGCGCTCCAGTGGGGAGATCACCTCAACGGGCTTTCGGGAAGATGCCTTTTCGACGGCATCAAATCTTAATACTGCCATATCGTTAATATATCGTTTTGATAGTTATTGTTTCTTGATGAATAAAAAATAGGTACGCGGTCATTATTTCATCCATTCGGCGATGCGCTTCATGGCTTCTTCCACGTCTTCCCGGTTGCCGAAGGCGGTGAATCGGATGTAGCCTTCACCGCTTGGGCCAAAGCCAACGCCCGGCGTGCAGACGATGCCAGCTCCGTAGAGCAACTGCTCAAAGAACTTCCAGCTTTCCATACCGTTGGGGGTCTTCACCCAAAGGTAGGGAGCGTTCTCTCCGCCATAGACGGTGAGTCCGAGCTTGGTCAGCGCATCGCGCATGATGCCGGCGTTGCCCATATAGTAGTCGATGGTCTTCCTGATTTGCTCTCGGCCTTCAGGAGTGTATATGGCCTCGGCTCCCCGCTGGCTGATGTAGCTGGTGCCGTTGAATTTCGTTGACTGTCGGCGCTCCCACAGATGGTTGAGCTCCACGGTCTTTCCGTCGAGCGTGAAGGCCTGCAGCTCTTTGGGTATCACCGTATATCCGCAACGCACGCCTGTGAATCCAGCGGTCTTTGAGTAGCTGCGGAATTCAATGGCGCACTTGCGTGCTCCTTTGATCTCATAAATAGAATGGGGAATGTTCTCGTCTCTTATATAGGCTTCGTAAGCAGAATCGTAGAAGATGACACTTTCGTTGCGGAGTGCGAAGTTGACCCACTTGCGCAACTCTTCTTTCGGCAGCACTGTGCCCGTTGGGTTGTTGGGATAGCAGAGGTAGATCATGTCTACTCGGTGGTCGGGTAGCTGTGGTATGAAATTGTTTTCGGCTGTACAGGGGAAATAAGTGACGCTGCTCCAGTGTCCGTTCTCAAACACGCCCGCGCGGCCAATCATAGCGTTTGAGTCGATGTAGACGGGATAGATGGGGTCGGTGACGCCGATGCTGTTGTCCCATCTCAGAATTTCCTGAATATTTCCGGTGTCGCTCTTGGCGCCGTCGTTGACGAAAATCTCGCTGATGTCGAGATGTATGCCCCGCGAGAGATAGTCGTTCTTCAGAATGGCCTCACGCAAGAAGTCGTAGCCATGCTCAGGACCGTAGCCGCGAAAGGTCTCCTTGTTCGACATCTCGTCGACGGCCTTGTGCATGGCCTCAATCACCGCAGGGCAAAGAGGCTGTGTCACATCGCCGATGCCAAGGCTGATGACGCGCTCTTTGGGATGAGACACCTTGAAAGCGTTCACCTTCTTGGCAATGTCGGAGAACAAGTAATTGTTCGACAACTTTAAAAAATGCTCATTAACTAATGCCATGTCGTTTGCTTGTTATTGGTTGTTGTATTTCTTTCAAGCTGATATTGGTCAAGGGAGCTCGATCTCGCCTTCAAAGGCAAAGGCTGCGGGGCCTGTCATATAGACGTGGTTGTCGTCGTGCCATTCGATGTGGAGCGTTCCGCCGTCCATGACGATGTCGCTCTTTCGTGGGCATCTCTTTGTACGGGCTGCGGCAACGGCTGTGGCACAGGCTCCTGTGCCGCAAGCCATTGTGATGCCAGAGCCCCGTTCCCAAACCCGTGTGCGGAGCACTCCGGGCTTCTGAAGCTGTGCAAACTCGATGTTGCAGCGCTGTGGGAACGCGTTATCCCTTTCCAATCTTGATCCTATACCTTTTATATCTAAGTGTTCGATGTCGGTGACGGGGCTGAGAAACATGACGAAATGGGGATTGCCCATAGAGACAAAAACGGCTTCCTCGCATCCTGCTTCCTTGAGCAGGGGGGCCATGTGACCGTCGCCGGCGCTCTGCTTGTCGAATTGCTCAGCCACGTCGAACCGTGGTTCCAGCATGTCCACCGTCACGCTCTCTACTTGGTTTGCGCCGTCTGTGTGCAGATCGAGCGTCTTTATGCCCGAGAGAGTCTGGAGTTTGATCATCTTTTTGTCGGTGAGCCCCTTGTCATAGAGGTATTTCCCGATGCAGCGGCTTGCGTTGCCGCACATCATTGCCTCAGAGCCGTCGGCATTAAAAATGCGCATGGTGAAGTCGGCGCTGCTTTCCGGGGCGGCCTTGTCGATGAGAACCAGTCCGTCGCTCCCGATGCCGAAATGATAACGGCTCCATGCAATGGCGGCTGCCGATGGATCGGGAATGGGGTAATGCAACGTGTCGACATATATATAATCGTTGCCGGCTCCGTGCATTTTCGTAAAATGAATGGTTCTGCGCATATGATTCTGCCTCCTGATTTCTCTATTCAATATAAGTGTTCTTGACAATCTGATTCTTTCTGAGTGCAAAATTACAACATTTTGTTTGATCTTCATATGATTACACGACACTTTTTTCTAAAAAATCAGATAAAGTTTTAATGTGTAATTGTTTTTAGCAAAAATGTGTTCAGATTGTAATCAGTTTGGGGTTAAATGGTGACAATATGAAGATTGTTTAAAGTTTGTGGAATCATTTTGATTTTAATTTGATGTAATTAATATCTATTTGATTAAATTTGCATCGTCAAACTTACGTTTTGCTAAGTTTAATCGATTTGCCATTAAAGAGAGAAAGTTATGAAGAAAATTGAAGCAATTATTCGAAAGACGAAATTCGAGGAGGTGAAAGAAGCCAAGATATCATCTACTCCTGGGCAATCTACCCGCGAGGTGCTTCTCTTCGGCGGAAGAGGAGCATCTCATTTTCAATAACCTTTAAAAGAAAGAATGTTTTTATGTGTGGAATCGTTGGTATTTTCAATCTTCGCCAGCAGACGCCCGAATGGCGTCAAAAGGCCTTGCGTATGAGTCAGAAGGTCCGTCACCGTGGTCCCGACTGGAGCGGCATCTATGCCGGCGGGTCGGCCATCCTGGCCCATGAGCGGCTGTCGATCGTAGATCCGGAGTCGGGGCGCCAGCCTCTCTTCTCTCCCGACCGTAAGCAGGTATTGGCCGTAAACGGCGAGATATACAATCATCAGGACATCCGCAAGGAGTTTGCCGGGCGCTATCCCTATCAGACGGGGTCAGACTGTGAGGTCATCCTGTCGCTCTACCGCCAGTGGCGCGACGACGGTGCCGACGCCTCACGGCTGCCGCAGCTCATCGAACGCCTCAGCGGCATCTTTGCTTTTGCGCTCTATGATGCCGACCTCGATGCCTTCCTCATTGCCCGCGACCCCATTGGCGTCATACCTCTTTATATAGGCTACGACAAGGAGGGTCATGTCTACGTGGCTTCCGAGCTCAAGGCTCTTGAGGGCCAGTGCGACAGCTACGAGGTTTTTCTTCCCGGCCATTACTATTGGAGCCGCAAGCCGGGCATGACGCGCTATTACCACCGTCGGTGGGAGAGCTACGACTATGTGAAAGACCGCCCCGCACTGGTGAGCGACGTGCGCGAAGGACTTCGCTCCGCGGTGCGCCGCCAGCTGATGAGCGATGTGCCCTATGGTGTATTGCTCTCCGGCGGCCTCGACTCAAGCGTCATCTCGGCCATTGCCCAAAGCTATTCGGCCCACCGCATCGAGGACGGAGGTGCCACACAGGCCTACTGGCCGCGTCTGCACTCTTTCGCCGTGGGACTGAAAGGCTCGCCCGACCTCGCCAAGGCCCGTCTGGTGGCCGACTATATCGGAACGGTGCATCATGAGATCCACTATACCATCGAGGAGGGAATCGACGTGCTGCGCGACGTCATCTACTTCATCGAGACCTACGACGTCACCACCGTACGGGCTTCCACGCCTATGTATCTCCTGGCCCGCGTCATCAAGTCGATGGGCATCAAGATGGTGCTTTCGGGCGAGGGGGCCGATGAGATTTTCGGAGGCTATCTTTATTTCCACAAGGCACCCGATGCGCGTGCCTTCCACGAGGAGACCGTGCGCAAGCTCTCGCGTCTCTATCAGTACGACTGCCTGCGTGCCAACAAGAGTCTTGCGGCATGGGGCGTGGAGGGTCGTGTCCCGTTTCTCGACAAGGAGTTCCTCGACATTGCGATGAGCCTCAATCCCAAAGCCAAGATGTGTCCCGGCGATGTCATCGAGAAGAAAATCGTGCGCGAGGCCTTCGCCGACATGCTGCCCGAGGAAGTGGCTTGGCGGCAGAAAGAGCAGTTTTCCGATGGCGTGGGCTACAACTGGATCGACACGCTGCGCGATTACACCGCCAGCCAGGTGAGCGACGAGGAGATGGCCCACGCCGCCGAGCGCTTCCCTATCAACCCGCCGCGCAATAAGGAGGAATACTTCTATCGCAGCATCTTTGCCAGTCATTTCCCCAGCGACAGCGCAGCCCGCACGGTGCCCAGTGTGCCGAGCGTAGCCTGTTCGTCGGCTGAGGCCTTGGCATGGGATGCTTCGTTCAAGAATATGAATGAGCCGAGCGGACGGGCCGTGAGCGATGTGCACAACCACTCTTACAAAGCTAAGTAAGGGGGCGCCATGTGGGGCATCTCCATGGGTCTTCCTGACTTATAAACACAGGGCTGGATTCTCATCAGGGAGTTCGGCCCTCTTTTTGTTTTTCAAGCGGAGAATCCTCCGGCATTGGTTGCCGGTATACCGAAATCGGCCTACTCGTCCCTGCCGGCTATTGGGAGCCCGCCGTCTTGCATCTGCCGCCCCACAGGTTCCCATTTGGGAGCCCGCCGTCTCCCAAATGCGGCCCCGCGGATATTTTCCGTGGATGGTGGAATCTGAAATTGAGGTTTTGTTTCCTCAAGAAGAATGAGAACGGGCATAGACGTTTACTACCTTGAGATAGTAGGAAAATCATGGTCAGGCTTTTGCTCCTTGGAGCAATGTGCCAGAAGCTATGGGGTAGCCTTGGCGAGCAAGCTCGCAGGCCACTCCATAGCTTCTGTCACACACCATAGGTGTCAAGCCTGCCCATGAAGAAAATCGCTACCGCGTAAAATTGCCTTATGGCATAAAATAGAGCAGCACAAGAGATCGTTTGTAAGAAAAACATAAAACCGATTTATTCACGAAGGTATAATCTGGCTTTTCTAAACAGCTTGTGAGAAGATTTAGGGGGGATTGATATATTTTATGCACCTTAGTGCAATTTTATGCCCAAGCAATTTTCTTCATGTACAGGCTTTGACCCCGAAAGGGGTGAGTCTCAACCAGTGGGATAGCCGTCGAGCTTGCTCGTAAGGCTATCCCGCTGGTTGAGACTCAGAGCTCCTCATGGAGCGTAAGACTGTACATGATTTTCTGCTTCGTATCATCTGGAGATGGCAAGGCAATATGAGTCAGGACAAAGACATTGACTGTCTGCCGGGCTGTTAAGGAGGGATATCATTCCATAATTCATAATTGCCATGCGTGGCGCACTGGATATTATCCGTGGGCCGATATTTGTAATCTTCTCTGGTTACGGATCTATAATTGTTAGAGAGGTCCATAACTCAAGGAAAATATTCATAGGCAGGCTTTAGTCAGGAGATTTCGTGGAATTATCATGGAGAGCCCGAAAGTTTTTTCTATCTTTGCATGTGGCATTTCCACTCCGCCACCTTCGTCAACAGCCCCAAGGACGAGTTGTGTACAGGAAACGTAGCCTCAGCAAGCAGACAAGCGGGCTGTCTACAGCCACGGAGCATCTGCCGCTATATAAACATCAATGGACATGGACAAAACGATTTCGCCGATACAGTCACTGCTGCAACAACGCACACTGCTCCAAATGGAATACGCCGTTGAGAAAGAAGCCTACCGGAAGCAGACGCAAACCATGGGCATGGGCCGCAAGGTGAAGCGTGGCGACGCTTGGTTTCCACTCTCCGTGGGCCGAAGTGCCTACAATGCTCTCAACCAGATGACGATCGAAGTGACGCGCACCGCCGACACCGACATCACCCACAACTTCGAGTTTGGCAAGCCCGTGGTGTTCTTCTCCATGAGCAAGGACGGCTCCATACGCTATTTCTCTTTCACCGCACAAGTGAGCTACGTCGACGGTGACCGCATGGTGGTAGTGATTCCCGAAGGACACCAGCTCGACATACAGAGTGCCTCCGACCCCATCGGCATGCAGCTATTCTTCGACGAGACCACCTACCGGATGATGTTTGATGCCCTCGACCGTGTCATCCATGCCAAGAATAACCGGCTGGCCTACCTGCGCGACCTCTTCTACAGCCACCAGCCCGCCCAGCGGTTCTCCTTCGCCCCCATGCGCTTCCCTTGGCTCAACGCCACGCAGGAGGAAGCGGTCAACAAGGTGTTGCAGGCCAAAGACGTGGAAGTGGTGCACGGTCCACCCGGAACGGGCAAGACGACAACCCTCGTGGAGGCCATCAACGAGGTGCTGATGCGCGAGAGCCAGGTGTTAGTGTGTGCGCAGAGCAACACGGCAGTGGATTGGATCAGCGAGAAACTTGTCGACCGCGGCATCAGCGTGCTGCGCATAGGCAACCCCACACGCGTCAACGACAAGATGTTGGGTTTCACCTACGAGCGGCTTTTTGAGGGCCATCCCGACTATCCGCAACTGTGGGCCATCCGCAAGGCCATCCGCGAGGTGAGGGCCGACAAGGGCAGCCGCACCAGCCGTCATCAGAAATTGGAACGGTTGAAGAGTCGCGAGACAGAGCTCTCCATCCGCATCCGCAACGATATATTTGGCGAGGCGCGCGTCATCGCCAGCACGCTCGTCGGGGCTGGCTCGCGGCTCTTGGAGGGCATGAAGTTCGGCACGCTCTTCATCGACGAGGCCGCACAGGCACTTGAGGCGGCTTGCTGGATTCCCATCCGGCGGGCCACACGCGTCATCCTCGCCGGAGACCACTGCCAGTTGCCGCCAACCGTGAAGAGCATGGCCGCCCTGAAGGCCGGACTCGGCACGACGCTCATGGAACGCATCGTGGCCAACAAGCCGGAAGCCGTGACCTTGCTGCGCATCCAGTACCGCATGAACGATGCCATCATGGAGTTTCCCAACCAATGGTTCTACCATGGCATGGTGCACAGCGCGGAAGGCATGGGTCACAGAGGCATACTCGACTACGACAATCCGATGATGTGGGTGGACACGAGCGCTATACAGACGCCCGACGAGGAGCCGCACTTCCGCGAGGCTTTCGTGGGCGAGAGCTTCGGCCGCATCAACAAGGACGAAGCACAGCTGACGCTACAGACCCTGGAGAGCTACTTCACCAAGATCGGCAAGCAGCGCATCTTGGAGGAACGCATCGACGTGGGGGTCATCTCGCCCTACCGTGCGCAAGTGCAGTATCTGCGCGCATTGCTCAAGCGGAGTGAGTTTTTCAAGCCCTTCCGCCGGCTCATCACGGTGAACACCGTCGACGGTTTCCAGGGACAGGAACGCGACATCATCCTCATCTCGCTGGTGCGCGCCAACGACAACGGCGAGATAGGCTTCCTGAGCGACCTGCGCCGAATGAACGTGGCCATCACGCGGGCCAGGATGAAACTCATCATCCTCGGCGACGCGACCACGATGACCCGTCACCCTTTTTACAAGCAACTCTATGAATACGTCAACAATAAATGATCTCCTCGTGGCCCACGGCATCAAGCCCACGGCCAACCGCATCGTCATCGCCCGCACGCTCTCGGCGGCCCTGTCGCCCATGTCGATGAAGGAACTCGAAGACAAGATCCTCACCATCGACAAATCGGGCATTTTTCGCACGCTGACGCTCTTCCGCAGCCATCATCTCGTGCACGACGTTGAGGACGGCGAGGGAAGCGTGCGCTATGAACTGTGCTGCAGCAACGCTGACGACGAGGAGGACTCCGACCTTCACGCCCACTTCTTCTGCGAAAGATGCCACCGCACGTTTTGTCTCGACAACACGCCGATTCCCCCCATCGACTTGCCGGAGGGGTTCGTCATGACATCGGTGAACTATATGGCCAAGGGCATCTGTCCGGAATGCAGGAAGAAATTAAGGCGATAACACTCCCGGCTCTCCAAAAGAAAGAATACGATGTATACGACAACAGACTTTTTCATTCGGCTGGTCTTGGCCTCACTGTTCGGCGCCATGATTGGCCTGGAGCGCGAACTGCGGGCCAAGGAGGCCGGCACGCGCACCCATTTTCTCGTAGCCATGGGCAGCGCACTCTTCACCATTCTCTCACAATACGGCTTCGACGCAGCCCTCAAGGATTACGCATCCTTCGCCTCGTTCGATCCCTCACGTATCGCCGCACAAGTAGTGACGGGTATCGGCTTCATCGGAGCCGGCACCATCATCTTCCAGAAGCATGTGGTGCGCGGGCTTACGACGGCTGCCGGCTTGTGGGTGACGAGCGCCATCGGCATGACGGCCGGTGCCGGACTCTATGCACTGGCCCTGACGAGCACGGTGCTGGTGCTGCTGTGTCTGGAGGCTGTCAACTATGTCACGCGCCGATTCGGCGTAAAGAAAATCATGGTGACCTTCTCCACCGAGAAGCACGAGACCGTAAAGTCTCTGCTGAAGGAACTTCAACAGGAAGGCATCGACTTCGATTCCTATCAGATGCACCGCTCAAAATCGGAAGATGGCAGCACGCAATTCTCGGTGACGCTCGAGGTGAAAGTGAAGCGCAACAACTACAGGGAGCGTGTGATGAGCTTCGTGAAAGATTTCGACGGGGTGAGTATAGAAATGATGGAATAAGGCGCAACAGATGTTTTCCACCACAGAAATATTCCACCCGCTGTCTGCCACGGCAGCTCCACCGACGATGATGAACAATCCGTTCTACTACCGGCCACATCCTTTGTGCCGCCTGGCAATGGGCGAAGTGACGGCCTGGCTGGAGCGACTGCCAGAGAGCGACCCCTTCAGGCGGGAATGCGACGCCGGAAAAATGTTCGGCGTATTGGTGGCCGCCGGTGCCGACGGGCGTTTGGGCTATCTGTCGGCTTTCAGCGGACAAGTATGCGGAGGAGGAGAACGGCCGGGATTCGTACCCTTGATATTCGACTATCTGCAGCCCGAAGGCTATTTCATGCGCCATGAGAAGGAAATCGAAACTTTGGGAGCCGCCATCAGTCACCAGCAGAAGACGGCCGAACAGCAAATTGAAGCAGGGCTCCGGCAGCACGAGGAGCGGCGCAAGGCATTACAGAAGGAGATAGACGATTTCAGGCAGAAGATGACCGATAGCAAGCTTCGGCGCGATGCCGAGCGGCGGACGGGCGGGGGCGACGAAGCGCAACGAATCAGGGAAAGCCAGTATCAGAAAGCTGAGCTTCGACGCCTGCGCATGAAGATGAGGCTGGAAGAGGAAGAATGGACAGCCAGGCAGCGTGAGCTCTACGGCCACACGGAAGAATGGACAGTTAGGCGCAAACGCCTGAGCGACGATCTGCAGCACTGGCTCTTCAGGGAGTTCCGCGTTGTTAACGGCCGTGGAGAATGGCGGTCGCTCATCGATGTCTACGGCCGCATTCCTCCCTCAGGAAGCGGCGAGTGCTGTGAGCCCAAGCTGTTGCAATATGCCTACGCCAACCGGCTCAAGCCACTCTGCATGGCCATGATGTGGTGGGGAGAGAGTCCGCGTGGCGAAGTGCGCCACCATGGGGCCTGGTATCCGGCCTGCAATGCCAAGTGCAAGCCGCTTTTGGGATTCATGCTGCAAGGCATCGCGGTGGAAGACAATCAGCTGCTGATGCCGGCCAGCCAGGAGCTGCCCATCGTGTATGAGGACGACGCGGTGTGCGTGGTCTGCAAACCGGCGGGAATGCTCAGCGTTCCGGGCAAGAGCAACCGCGAGAGCGTCTACAGCCGCCTGCGCCTGATGTGGCCACATGCCGACACTCCCATCATCGTACATCGGTTGGACATGCAGACAAGCGGACTTATCGTCACGGCCAAGACCTTCGATGCCTATCACGAACTGCAACGCCAGTTTGCCAACCATGAAATCCAAAAAACTTATATCGCGCTCTTGGAACCAGCCCCTAAGGGAAGGCCAACACCGCACGAGGGCCGTATCTCGCTGCCCCTGCGCCCCGATCTCGACGACCGTCCGCGGCAACTCGTCGACCCCACCTACGGACGGGAGGCCATTACCGACTACCGGATGCTGGACGACAGCCGTATAGAACTGCATCCGTTGACCGGACGCACCCATCAGTTGCGCGTGCATTGTGCCAGCAGCGAGGGTCTGAGCCGCCCCATCATTGGTGACGAACTCTACGGTCACCCCGCCACCCGGCTGTTTCTGCACGCAGCCCAAATCACATTCCGGCATCCCGTCACGGGCGAATGGATGACCTTCAGACGGCCACCAGAGTTTTAAATCTCGCAATACTCAGGCGCCGCCGACAACTGCTGTGCTTGTAGTGGTGAGCTCTATTTACAAAAACAAAGAAGACTCATAACTCCTCATTCCGGCACAGCGGATATTTTCCGTGGGATGGAATCTGAAATTGAGGTTTTGTTTCCTCAAGAAGAATGAGAACGGGCATAGACGTTTACTACCTTAAGATAGTAGGAAAATCATGGTCAGGCTTTTGCTCCTAACAGAGCAATGTGCCAGAAGCTATGGGGTAGCCTTGGCGAGCAAGCTCGCAGGCCACCCCATAGCTTCTGTCACACCCCATAGGTGTCAAGCCTGCCCATGAAGAAAATCGCTACCGCGTAAAATTGCCTTATGGCATAAAATAGAGCAGCACAAGAGATCGTTTGTAAGAAAAACATAAAACCGATTTATTCACGAAGGTATAATCTGGCTTTTCTAAACAGCTTGTGAGAAGATTTAGGGGGGATTGATATATTTTATGCACCTTAGTGCAATTTTATGCCCAAGCAATTTTCGTCACGGACGGGCTTTTCCCCGGTAGGGGTGGGGTTGAAGTTATGGGGGTCGCCGTCGAGCTTGCTCGTAAGGCTATCCCCATAACTTCGACCCCATAGCTCCATCGGCAGCTAAAGCCCGTTCGTGACTATTTTCCTAATCTTTTGGGCTGAAAGGGTGACACAACACCTTTTGGTGAAAGGGCGACACTACCGATAACCTTTTTCTTATTTTAGACCGCTAAAACGCCCGAAAATATGAATAAACTATCTGGTTGATAATGTTTCATCAATGATTTGGCAATAGAGCGATTTTTAGACCGATTGTTTATGGGACTAATCATTTATAATTCTAATTTTGCAACCGATAACTAAACCAGATTGCTTATGCGAAAGAAACTGTTCATTTTGGCATTACTGCTTATAACAGGTTTAGTCCCTGCGTCATCAAATAAAATAGTGTTGAAGTGGAAGGCAACCTTTCAGAATGGTGGGAAGCGCATTCCTTCAGCATTCTTGCCCTCTGCCTTACTATGACAATGATGAGATTATAATCGGCATTGCACAGTTACCGATTGATTTCAAGATATCGTTTGCGCCGTGTGTACTTTATGTACTATTTGAATGAACATGTTGGTAATCAGCAATTTGGATATTAGTAAGCATGGATTCGTGTACTTTATGTACTTATAACATTTGGAAGCTGCAAGATTATTATTTATATTTGTAACTGAATACAAACATTTAAGCGATCAAAGGGTGACTGATCCAAGGAAAGGATAAAAGAATATTCTCGCCGTTATTGGTTCTATATAAGTTTTTCAAAATATTTTTGCGTTTTGTAAGCTATTAACTTTTGAATCGGTCGAATTGGAAAAGTTGCTTTAGGATAGAAGATACAGACCACACTGTGATAATAAAAGGAGCAAAAACCTGAGGCTTATGAGGGTTATTATTTATTAATTATTTGATACAATGGCAAAATTATTCTTTGAGCCCATGGATCTTGGGGAAATTGAAAAGGTCATGGGAGGACAGGGAGATGTATTTATTGGCTGTTCAGGCAGCTCGAACGGGAACTGTACCTTTGTCGGGTATATCTCGGATTCTGGTGCACACTCTTGCAATGAGGGTCCAGCAAACCCGGATGTAACAGTTCCAAAGCCACCTATCCCTGTAGATACTACACCTAAAGACCCAATTAAGAAATGATTGTCGCTTATTTAGAATGGAGATGTTCTATTGCTTTTCATTTATCATTAAGACTATAAGAAAACGTAGCACTTCTCCATTCTATTTCTATTTACCAATATGACAATTGCCAGTGAAATGAAAATATTTAATAATCTGCATTTGATACAAAAGGACAATCTATATTGTGCCTTTCATATAGAAAAGTTTGCATTAATAGATTTAAACGAAGAAACTTTTAGAATTTTAAAAGATTTAAAAAACGGTTTTTCTGTATCCGAAATTGTAGAGGTATCAGATGTAGATAAGCAAGAACTATCTAATATGGTCATGTTTTTTTCTAAGCTTGATCAGAACTGTTCTAATTTTACGAAATCACTGAATTACTCATTCCACAATATTAACCGAATTACTGTTCATGTAGCCAATGACTGTAACTTGAGATGTTCTTATTGCTACGCCAGCGGGGGAAGCTACAAGTTACGAAGAGAGATGATGAGCTTAAAAACAGCAGAACTTTTTGTTGATTTTTGTGAAAATAATTTTAATAATGTAAACAATATTGTGTTTTTTGGAGGTGAACCTTTTTTAAATTGCGATGTTATAGAATATATCTGTAAGGAATTCAAAGACCGTTATTTTAAAGGTAGGATAAAATATCTTCCTTCATTTAATGCAATAACCAATGGAACCATCATAAGCAAGCGAGTTTTTGATATAATAAAAAAATATATGTCTTATATTACCGTGAGCATAGATGGTCCAAAAATAGTCAATGATGTTAACCGAAAAAATATTTTTGGTGAGGGCACTTATGAACAGATAGCAAAATTCATAAGCAAATGTAAGTCAATAGAAGGACTGTCTATCAGCTATGAAGCAACATTTACCAAGGCACACTTAGCTTTGGGCTATACTCATAACAAAATCAAAGAGTTTATGGAAAAGTGCTTTGACTTAAAGGGAGTAATAGTTGATGATATGTTTTCGTTAGAAAATCTCGCTGACAATAACACTTATTCTGAAAAATCTGTGATTACTGGTGAGAAAGTATACCCGGAGATTTTTTGGAATGTACTAAGAACTCTCGTCAAAAAGACACCTAATGTTATGTGTCCGCTTTGTCGAGAGATATTCGCAGTGTCAACAGAAGGTGATATTTATCCTTGTCATATCAATACAGGAGATAAACATTCTTCTGTGGGAAATATTGGATCTGATAATATTTTTAACAATAATACACACTTTACACAACTTCAGAAAGGTCTTGCGAGACCGTTCAAAGACAACGAGAATTGCAGGTCCTGTTGGGCAAGAAATATTTGTGGCGGTTGTTCAAGACTCTTCTTCTTTAATGAAACACTCAAGGAATATGCAATCTATCCAAAAGATAGCCTATGCGAGATAAATCGAACCAGAATAGAAAAGGCTCTTTTAAAGATATTAGAGGTTCGTAAGGACAAGCGACTTTGGGGTGAACTGGTTGGAAAGGCTTAACATTACTATAACAAAGAAACAAGTATGACAAATAGAAATCTGATATTGACTTTGATTGTATTCTTGCTGCCGCTGTTCTCCGCAGAGGCGCAGAGTATAAGGGGAAAAGTAACCGATGCCAAGGGGGAGCCTCTTACTGGAGCCGTAGCCGTGCTAAGAGCAGGCTGCCAGACAAAGGGCAAGCAAAGCGTCACTGATGAAAAAGGCGTGTTTGAAATGGAGCTGCCACAGAGGCAAGACTCACTCTTCCTGACAATCACCTTTATGGGCTACAGCCCAATCAAGGTGGTGGTCACGCCGAGTGGGAGGAAGACCGATCTGGGCGAACTAAGAATGGAAGAGAATGCCACAGAGCTCGGTACCGTCAGCGTTACCGCAGAATCAGGCCCCGACCGCACTTTCTATTTTCCCTCAAAAGCCATAAAAGACCATTCGAGTGATGGATACGACCTGCTGTTCAACATGATGCTGCCCGGCGTTAAGGTGAATACGATAACAGGTCTCGTATCTACCAGCGATAATGGCAAGGTTGTTGTCTATATCAACGATATTGAAGCCACAAAGCAAAAACTGACAGCCTTACGTCCTGACGAGGTGATGAAAGTGGAATATGTTGATATGCCTGGAGCCGAGTATGGGGCCCTGGATGTGAAAAAGGTAATCAAGATAACGACAAAGCGGCGCAATGACGGCATAACGGGAAACGTTAATCTGAAAAATGCGTTGACAACTGTCTATGGTTACAATTCGGGATATGTCAACTATAATCGTGGAATGTCGGAATTTTCGGCTAACGTTAGTTACATGTATAGTTACAATCGTAATTCGACCAAATCCAGGCTATCACAATCCAATGTCTACAATATGGAAAGCGGGCCGTTCAACCTTGCACGCGAAGGGATAAAACGTGGATCTAAAAGCCATCAGACGGGCTTTGGGTTGAGCTACAATTATACTCATCCAAACAAGGATGTCCTGGAGGCCAGCTTTTCATATTACAACTTCTCCAATCCTTACCGAGACGACTGGCAACGCATCTCGGAGACGGGAAAGGCCGACTACTGGTCACAGGTGAGAAATCCCCAGGGAAACAAGCTGGCCGTCGGCTATGTTTATTTCAAACATTATTTCAGCACGAAACATAACCTGGTTGCCAGTGCTGTCTACAACAACCTGCGCTCAACCTATGCTTATGAGCGTACAAACTATACCAACAGCGGTATGACGGAGCTAATGGACAATTTCGGCTATTCGGTATATGGCATAACGAACTTCTTCTCAACAGAATTAAAACATTATATCGAAGTGGGTCATATAGCTCTCTCTTCCGGAGCCCGCTATATGCATAGCCACCTTAACAACTCCTACTCGAGTTTGAACAGCGTGACCAACCGCATTAACAACGACAATCTGTATCTCTATAGCCAGGCTGGCGGCCGGATTGCTTCGCTGTCTTATCTCGCAGGTGTAGGCCTTTCCAACCAGCACGATTCGCAAAACGGTATTAACGTAAGCAAATGGACGTTCCGGCCTTTTGTCAATCTCTCAACGCGTGTGGGAAAACTGCAGCTACGGTATAATTTCTACTTATCTCCTGTAACTCCTTCTTTGGGAAGCAAGGCCAACAACATCCAGCAGACCAGCGAATGGGAATATACAGAAGGAAATCCGTATTTGCGTACCAATACTAACTATAGCAACCAGCTTGTGGAAAGCATATCTGTCGGCCCTGTCTACCTTTACAATTCCACTACCTATTATTATGGGGATCATCCCATCATGGGCGATGTGGAAAGGAAAGAAATCAATGAAAAAGAGACCTTCGTCAGCTCTATGTTCAATCAGAAGTCACGTCAATGGCTCCAAAACTATTTTTGGCTTCAAGTGCGCCTGATACCCGACGTGCTCACTCTGCAGGGAGGTGTTAACTATACGTTTTACAAGAACGTAGGCAACAACTATCGGCATTATCTGAACAACTTGTCTTTTGATGTTTCTTCCAACCTTTACCTGAAGCGCTGGACCTTCCAGGCCAATTGGTCCTCGCGTTCCCAATCGCTTACGGGAGAAACAAAAACCACTACCCATCCCAACTTGAATATCAGTGCAAATTATAAGATTGGGAATATTAGAATCGGTCTTCAGGGCGATCATCTGTTCGACAGCAGTCCCTGCACATTAGATACTGAGATGCTCAACAGGTATGTGAAGAAGAAGGAAAAAATCATTTTCCGTCCTTCTGGTAATTATGTCTCTCTGTCTTTGGTCTGGAATTTCCAAAAAGGGCGCAAACAGCAGAATGAGCGGGGACAGGTAAATACAGGGGGCAGCGACGCTGGAATCATGCAGACGATGTGAGAATCAGCGTTGTCTCGTGTACTTTATGTACTAAATATTTGGAAACTGTTTGTTTTTTTTTGTATATTTGCGAACGAGAAGGTTATTATTGGAAGATAATTATAAATTACTACTTATTTAAATAATAAACAATATGAAACGACTCATTTTGAATCAGGAAGAGCTCAGTGAGCTGGAAGTCCTCCAGGTTTGCGGGGGGCATTTTGTCAATACGGCAGGCGGGATATATTAACGTACCAGATTGTTGAAGAATTCCAAAGTCCTGTCTTGAGAATCTCGACCCATTTGCATGGGACCTGCCCACGAAATTATTTGTCGGGACAGACAGAGTGTAAATATAGTAGCGAAGATGTTGGGTTTGAACATTCCTTGCTTGGGTATCTAAAACAGCAATTCTAAATCCCTAAACAATCCCAAATTATGGTAAGAATCTTTCATATCATCTCATTCGCATTCTTCCTCAGCCTGCTGCCTATGTCGATGCATTCGCAGGACAGTTTGAAAACCACCCAGGACAGCGTGGCGAAAGAAATCCAGATGAAGGATTTTGTGGTCACCGGCGACAACATCATCAATAGGGGCGATCATCAGCTCCTCTTCCTGACGAAAGAAAACCACATGTTCGGTACCAATGCCCTGGAGGCGGTGTCATCACTAAGCTTATTCTATCCGCAGTTGAATGCAAAAAATCTTTTGTCCTACGACCAGAAGGAAGTCCTTGTTCTCATCAATGGTGTCCCTTCAACAGCAATGGACCTGAGAGGCTTTAAGGGTTCCGACATCAAGCATGTGGAATACTACAATGTGCCGCCTCCAAAATACATGGCACTCACCTCGGGCCCCGTCGCCAACATCGTGATGAAAAGACGGCACGACAAACTATATACCGCATACGTCAATACCTTCAACTCCTTCACTACAGGCTATGGCTACAACCAGCTGAATTTGGCCTACACCGACTCTCTGAACCAAGTGAGAGTGAACTATTCCAACGACTACCGCAGCATACACCACATCGAAACTACTTTTGAGGATGCCTTCGGCAGTTCTTCAAAGACGCTTTATTCCGGCGACCGACAGAAGTATATGGGCTTCTATAATGGGTTGCAAGTCTCCTATCAGAGGTTTCAAGGCCCCCACCTACTGAACATCAAATTGGGCTATGATTTCGATCCGAGGCACCAGTATAATCCCACCAACCTGAAGGAATACATCGGCAATGACGTCTTCTCCGGACACCGCGACGACACGCTCTCCAGCCGTTCCCATTCATACGTGGTGGATCTCTTCTACCAGCTGACCCTACCCAAGAGGCGGTCGCTGGCTTTCAATGTCGTGAACACATTCACCCACTCCCGATCGGACAATATGATCTACGAGTCGTTCGACGGGCTGGAGAGAGATTATTATGTGGCCAACAGCATACGCAATCGAATCTACTCCCTCATCGCCAACGCCACTTATCATTCGCAGCTCGCAGGGGGCTCTCTCAGTGCCGGTGCATGGTACAGTGGCTCTTATATGCGCCAGGAGGCCGGAAACGCAGTCTACAGACCGGAGAAGCATAACCTGTTTCTTTACTCTGGAATCTATTGGAGCGTTAAGAGGGTGAATCTATATCCATCGTTCGGCATGCAGTACATCCACCAGACAAGCGCAGAGAGAAACCGCAATTATACGGCTCCGTATTTGAGGTTTTATGCCGACTGGTGGCCACAGAAAAAGTTGAAAGGCTTTACGGTGCAATTGACCATGCAGCTGCAAGTGGACCCCCCCTCGCTGAGTGAGCTTACCTCATCGGTGACGTCCAAGACCTACAATTTCTATTCAACGGGGAATCCCAACCTGAAGCCGAACCTTTATTACAAGGGAAATCTTAACGTGGCCTATTTCAAACCCCAGAGTCAAGACTATATCTCGTTGCAGTACATTCCGACTTACTTTCATTCGACCTATGTGCCTGTTCTGGCGGTGGAGGGCAATCAGGCTGTCCTGCGGCCGGAGCGGATAGGAAGCCTATTCAACAACTCTTGGAAGTTGTTCGCCCGGAAGCAGATAGGCAAATGTTTCTCGGTCAATCCCTATATCGAGTACAACTACAGACGGTATGACACACCCTCCGAGGCGGTACGTCTGTCCTATTTAAGATACGGCGGTGCCCTTATTTATAACACCCAAAAACTATCGGTAATGGCCTCGGCCAATTCGCCCGTAAAAGACAGGAGGGGCGACCTTACCATCAAAAGCAGCGCACAGTATTCGTTCAGCTTTATCTATAAGTACAAGGCCTGGTCGGTGGGCATGAGGTGGAACTATGCTGGGAAGGGAGAGATGACGAAGGGCAGTGTTCCTGGTTTTCAGTACCGTCAGGAGAGTACATGGAAGCCCATGAGGAATATGTTCAGCCTGACAGCCACTTGGTCGTTCTCTCACGGACGGTCGAGACAGCATCCAGGAAAATCGCTGAATAACTCTTACTCTGACGACGGACTTACCCCATACAACAAGCCCAAACCGGCCCAATAATATTGAAGCAGATGAGCAGGTTCCCCTTCGTCAAACAGCTCGACGCGATGCAGTGCGTGTGAAATACGGGAGGAGCCGCTCCAATCCCCTCCCTACAAATGTTGGTAAACAATACCCAATTGCACGGGGCACGGCCCCTGCAATTGGATGCTTGTCGTTGTTTCCCTGCGATTGGATGCACGGCTTGTTGGTAAACAGTTGGATGCACGCCATAGGTTTGTGTGATTTAACCAACGGATAATAGAAATGTACTATATGTACTTGAATGTGCAAGGCGTTGAGTGTTAGTCTTTAAAGTTAGGCAAAGAATATTCCTGATAATATTTAGTGAGCGATAGATTTTGTCGTTTTGCTCATTTTATATATCTTTGCATCAAACTATTAACTGTATGAGAATAAAAAAACTATTAATTATTTTTACTCTACTGTTGTCTCTGTTCCAACCGTGTGTGGCACAGCAGTACACACAAAAGTTGGAGATTCGTCTCCAAGTTGCTTTTGATGACTACATTGATGTTGGAAAGCCTTGCCCCAGGATGCCTACCAAAGGGATGACGGTGACATTCTATGGCACCCGCCTTGTTTTGGACGAACGTCTTGCTCCATGCTTGCTCATCGTCACGGACAACACAAACGGTAGCATCCTGTACTCGCAGTATATCGCTGAGGGAGACATTACTGTAGACTTGCCCCAACTCCCAAGTGGCAGCTTCACTATCACCTTCAAGAAACAAGACTGCTCTTATAGGGGATGTCTCAATCTTTAAGACTGCTTCAGAAAGGATAGAGGTGAGGAAAAGGATTCAATTTCGTGTCGTCAGACCGTTTTCTGCAACATTTTGGTTTTGATAGACAGGCAAATGGATTGTGTACTAATGCTACGCATCATCATCAGCCTTGTGCTTGTGTTCCAATAGTCGCAGGAAGCGGTTTCTTTAGGTCGGTTCTAAAAATTAGGTCGCGGCGTATTGGGCTTACGCCCACCTTTTCTTGCCATGGCAGAGCTCAAGCGAGCTTGGCTCTGCTCATTTGGCTTATCGAAAAGGTTGGGCTCAGCGCCCACCTTTTCTCGCCATGGCAGAGTCCAAGCGAGCTTGGCTCTGCTCATTTGGCTTATCGAAAAGGTTCTGCAAGCTATCGGGACTCAAAACGTAAGTTGAAGAGGGAGTGTAGCGGGCTACACGACCGATGAGACTTGACGTTTTGAGACCGATAGATGCAGAAGACGACCGAAACAACATGTATCCATATCGGCTTGGTTTCTAAACCTAATTTTTAGAACTGGCCTTACTCAATTCTTCACAGAAAGATGCTAACCAACTCATTATTGTTGGTAATCCCTTTGTGAGATAAGAAAAATTTATTATATTTGCGCGATATATAATTGTCATGAGAAAAATACTCTGTCTCTTGGCCGTCCTCGGCATTGTATCATGTTCTCTTTCCCATAAGCCCAAAGGCTTGGAAAGGGCAGAATCCCTTGTTGATTCTTTCCCAGACTCCGCCATGACGGTTCTTTCCAATATCCGTGGTGAGGCCCATGATTATGGCAAGGGCTACAGAATGGAATATCTGCTGCTGTATGCAGAGACCATGAACAAATTGTTTCTGCCTATGGACACCATTAACTTCATGCCGGAAGTCCTAAAGTATTACGAACGTCACGGGGACAACAGGGATTTGACCATGGCCAACTACATGATGGGGTGTGTATATAGGGATAAGGGCGACAGTCCCATGGCCTTGAAATGTTTTCTTGATGCGGCATCATGCGCAGATACAATGGGAAGAGAGGCCGATTTAAACAGGCTGTCGAGGATATATGGCCAAATAGGCTTTTTGTTTTACAAACAAAGATTGCCCCAAAAAGCAATTTCAGCATGGAAAACCGGCGGCCATTACGCCTTGATAGCTGGCGATACGCTTACAGCCATACAGTCGATGGAGTTTGCGGGACACGCCTATTCCCTCATGGGTGTAAAAGACTCTACGATACTGATGGCAGAGAAAGTCTACCGCGAATACAAGATAATCGGTAGGGAAGACTATGCCGCAGCTTCGCTAAGCACCTTAATTGAACATTGCATAGAAAACGGAGAGCTGGACAAAGGGAGGAAGCTAATCGATGAGTACATTCACAAGTCAGGATTGGCAAATGCTCAAGGTGAGATAGTGCCGGGGCATGAAATGTTTTACTGCATCATGGGGAAGTTCTATGAAAAGGAAAACAAGCCTGACTCCGCAGCCTATTATTATCGGAAACTCATAGCCCAGTCTACGCGCCTCAATAGCCTCGAAAGCGGTTATCGCGGGCTGCTCAACGTTTATACAGCAAAGGGGGTTGCCGACTCTGTGGCCAAATATGCCAACCTGTTCGCCGACACCAATGATTCCATGACTCTGTCGCTATCTACAGCGGATGTCACCCGTGCGCAGGCTCTCTACGACTATGGTGAATACCAAAGGATTGCCAATGAGAAGTCTTTGGCCAACAGCCGTTTGTATCTTGTTTTGGCGTGCGTGTTGATCATGATCATCATCTCCTCTCTTGCCCTATACCTATTGATAAAGCGACAAAAAGCGAAGAGGCAAAGGCGGATGCAAGCTTTGAGAGACAAATATTCCGCGACCCTGAATCTGTATCATCAGGCGCTGATAGATATGAAGATGATGAAACTTGGTTTTGAAAAGGCCAAGAAGGCAAAGACTGAGGAAATAATGAAACTTCAGCAGGCGTTGTCAACATATACGGAATACTCAAATGTAGAGGATTGGAACGCGGAACAGAGTTTGGTCACCAATGACATGGTCGTCAGGCTGCATGATCATGCGCAAAAGGGATTAAAAGCAACATCCAGTGAGTGGGCCGACCTTATACATTTGGTAAATGAATTGGCTCCAAAATTTTACCATTACATTACCGATGAGAAATTGGGGTTGACGGAGCGGGAGGTCTTGGTGTGTATATTGACTCGTTTTCACTTTCTCCCCTCTGAGATAGGAAACTTGCTCGGCTTAAAAAAACAGAGTGTATCTAATCTGCGCGCTAATCTTAATGAGAAAATCTTTAAAACCTCTGGCACGAAGTCTTTCAACGCAAATATCCTTCGGATCTGACGTGGGTACTCGCCCCTTCCCTTTCATAGCTCCGTATGTCTGTTTTGGCTAAAATCCGCCAAGCGTGAAATCCCCACACGACTATTTTTCCTACCATTTTAACCCACATTGCAGATATACCTCATGTAACTGATTGATGCTCAGTATTGGCATTTTTTTGAGGGTGGCTTTGGGTGTACCACGGATTTTATTTTCCCCAACGGATGTGGATTGATTCCGAGCATGCGATAGATGTTGGATAGCTTCTCTTCCGCCTCAGTGCATTGCCTCACCCGTATGGTCTCACCGTCTTCTGCTTTCAGTTCTGCAGTGACAAGAACCTGCATGCTCGTAATCGGCATTGCACAGTTACCGATTGATTTCAAGACATCGTTTGCGCCGTGTGTACTTTATGTACTATTTGAATGAACATGTTGGTAATCAGCAACTAAGATATGAATAAGCATGGGCTCGTGTAATTTTTTTTGTTTATCATATTTGGAAGCTATCATATTATTATTTATATTTGCAAGCGAGAACATTTAAACAATCGATAACGCCATGGCAAAGAAAGTTGCGTATGAACTCAATGGCCATCGGCACAATGTAATTTCACCCAAAACGCATTTTGCGTTTTATAAAACTAAATAAATCATGAGTCGGAAATTTGAAATTGAAGAACTTGTCAGGGGCGAGGTGCTGGATAGCAGCATGCTCGGGATGGTGACTGGCGGATTGACCCCTGCGAACAATCCGTCTACAGGCAATTGCAATGATTATATTTGCCAGTTTAGTTACTGTCCAAAGTATACCACGTGCGTTTATGTGTGCCAGTTTGATGTTTGCCAGCACAACTCTTGCAGCCTGTTCGGCTTGTGTTTGCATAATCAGTGCACATACGCTTAGTTCGTCAAGGGCAACATCTTTGAATTGTGAATTTGACTAATTTCACAGTGTTCCAACTACACAAATTCTTTATCCTTCAATTCCGTTCACGGAAAGGGAGGATAAAGAGTTGCAAGTGATGGCTCTCATCTTGTGTTTTACAATTTGATTTTACAATACTCCCATCAATATAGAATGAATAAGGTTTTAAGAAAATCACGATACACTTTTTTGTTAGACGCAGGGGACAGACTCCTGGTCTACAATTCAGCCAAGAACAATTTTTGGAAAGTCAATTCCAATGTGTTTGAGTTTATCAAAGAATTTAACGGCGCACTCGAATCTTTGAACGATGAGGAAAATGAAATCGCTTCTTTGCTTCACAAGCTTTCTATCATTACTACTGAAGAGGAAGATTTGAATATAGCAGAGAGTTTCAGACTCAAATTCTTGACAAGCTCTTTTTCAAAAGAGAATTTGGATTTGACAATTGCACCAACGTTATCATGCAATTTGCGTTGTCCATATTGTTTCGAGGCGAACAAGCCCACTGCAATAATGGATCAAAAAACCGCTGACCAAACTATTAGCTTTATCAAAAAGCATGAATTTGCGAGAAATGTAAGAATTACTTGGTTCGGTGGCGAGCCTCTAATATGTGGCAAACAGATTGAGCATATCTTGAATGGCCTCTTGAAGTTGGACAACCCTAAACTTTCTCATCAAGAAATAGTCACGAATGGAGCCCTTCTCAAAGGTGACAATTTGAAGCTCTTCGAGACTTTCGACTTCAAGGCCATTCAAATTACTTTTGATGGAACAAAGCCAAATCATGACAAGAAGCGTGTAACATCAAATAATACGGGAACGTTTGACGTCATACTATGCAATCTGGACAATTTTATCTCGCGATTCCCATCTGTGTCGGTAAAGATCAGAGTCAACATAGATAAGACAAATGGCGACGATTTCCCCGAATTATATCGTTTTCTTACAAACCGATACAAAGAAAAGAATAATCTTTTTATTTATCCCGGTATACTCAAAGCTTGCGAAACGACAAGCAAGAATGCACCATTCTTGTGTAACGCCGAGTTAAGTGCACTGTATAATAAGTATATGAAGCACGGGTTATTAGTGTCGTATCCTCAGTTTGGCTATTTGGGGTGTGGGGCTAATCGTATATCTTGCTATGTTATTGGTCCAAAGGGAGAACTGTATAAATGTTGGCAGGATGTTGGTATGGAAAATAAGGTAATCGGCAATATTTTTGACGATGACTTCTCCGACTACAGTTTATTAAACCAATATATGTTGCATGGCTCACGTATGAACGAGCAAACTTGCTTGGAATGCCCGATGATGCCGATATGCGACAGCAATTGTGCTAACGACAGGCTCGACAATTTGTACAATCATGGCAATCGTGAGCTTTGCAGCGTCTACAAGGAGAATGACTATCAGGGTTTGAAAGAAAAACTCATTTCTTTCTACAAGCTTCTCGAACAAAAACAGTCTTCTGAACCTCTACAATGTTAATCAAATAAACACAATCTAATGAAACACATCCTTACTTTATTACTACTTCTATTCTCAACTCTTCTCGCCTTTGGGCAGAGTCAGGAAACGTATGAGTTGAACGGCACGGTCGTAGACCAAAGCGGACAGCCGCTCGAAGGCGTAACGGTGATCCTGACTTGCGACACGCTCGATTACAAGACCGTCACGGACGACAACGGCCATTATTCTTTGAGGTACAAGGCTGCCGGACCTTGCACCATCAAATTCTCCAAGGCCGGATACAAGGAATCAGGAGGCACGATGCAGCCCCAGCCAGTGACCACTATCAACCCGCCGTTGGAGAGGGATGAGAAGACCATCAACCTCAAAGAGGTGACCGTGGAGGGAAACCGCGTCGTCGCCAATGGCAACAAGACATCCTATCTGCCCGACAAGAAACAGCGCAATGCGAGCCACGACGGCGTTGACCTGTTGTTCCGTCTTGCCATACCACAATTGGACGTGAACCCCATGACGGGAAACGTCTCGGCTGTCGACCGCACCAACGTCGGTTTCTACATTGAGCACCGCAAGGTGACGCTGACGGACATCGGTCAGCTGCGCGCCAAGGACATCAAGAGAGTGGAATACTATGAGAACGCTGCTGACCTGTTTCCCGGCGAGCAGAAGGTGCTCAACTATGTGCTCTACCACTACGAGTCGGGAGGTTATGTCGACGCCTCCGCCGACACAAGGCTCATCGACCGATCGGGACAATACAATTTGCAGCTGAGCCTCGACAAGAATAAAGTGAACTACCTGCTCTTGGGCGGGGTGAGACTGTCGAAGGACGATGGGTTGAGGACGGAGCAAAGGCAGAGCGTCTTTACGAGTACACCCTTCATTAGGACTGTCACCCCACATTATGGGGTCAGCAAGAACAGAAACTACTCTTCACTCTTTCGGACAACCTACAATACCCCCAAGACGACCCTGCTTGGACAGTTTGGCGTCTTCGTGGGGAAAAATCCTGGAGATAAGTCTTCCTCTACAACAGAATATTCACCCGCCGTATACCCCTCGTCAGAGATGAGCAGCCTTGCCGACAGCCGCAACACGACCTATTCTGGCCATGCCTTCCTAAGACACAACTTCGACAGCAAGAACTCCATAGACTGGCAGGTGACCTATAGTTACAGCGACAATAATTACCATCGGAGCTACAGCGAGTCGGCCATGGCCGATGTGATCAGGAACGACACCAAGGAACACCTCAACAATCTTGAAACCCGGCTCACCTACCGCCACCAGCTGAACGCCAAGAGCAGCCTCTCCCTGTTCGTATGGGAAACCTACATGAAGAGTAACTCAAGATACTTGATGGCCGACGGCGAAAATAGGCAGGACCTGATGAGCAACGAGCTGCAGTTCTACCCCACCTATCAGGTGCAGATAGGCAATAATGCCTCCTTGGACCTGCAGGCGGGCTTCGACATCAGCAGCTACAAGGCCAACGACAACAAGCGTACCACCAAGGTGTGGCCGCGCCCTGTACTCACCTTCATCTGGATGGTGACGCAGCACCACCGTCTGGCACTCGACGCGCGGATGGGCTCGACATACCCCACTCTCAACACATTTACGGAGGCGAGCCAGCGGGTGAACTACTTTGAGGTCGTGAAGGGCAATCCCCTGCTGGGTACGACGAGGATTGTGAACGCCGTAGCTTCGCACAGCCTTATTGAGAAAAATTTCCAAATATCCGCCTTTGTCGGCTATTGGCAACTCATCAATGTGCTGAAGAGTGATTATTATACCGACGGGCCAACACTGGTACACACCTACCAAACAAACGGCGATTATTATAGTGCAGACGCCGGTTTCATGGCCTCCCTCTTCCTCTTCAACAGAAGTCTTCAGCTGAAGGCCGGCGCCGCCTATCATCATCAGTCGATCACAGGATCATACGCCGCGCATTACAATAGGGTAAGCTACCAGATGGATGTGTTGTATTATTACAAGAATTTCAACGCCTACGCTTTTTTCCGTCCAGCAGAGAAGAAACTATACACCACCCCCGCGTTTCTCAAGTCGCGTCCCTCCTATGGCATGGCGGTGGGCTGGTCGGGCTACGGCTTGAAGACAGAGATCGGTGCGAGGAACATGTTCTCCAAGAGCAAGCCCTATCATCAGTATTACGATTACGGATGCTACGCCTTTGACAGTTGGAACCACTCCGACGCCTACGGCCCGCAGATCTATCTGAAGCTGAGCTACAGCTTTGACTTCGGCCGAAAGATCAAACACGAGCAAGTGAACCAGGGCAATGTGCCACAATCGGGCATCCTGCGTCCGTAATGCTGAGCCCAATTGCAGGGGCCGTGTTGGTAGGGTTAGGGCCGGCACGAGGCACGGCCCCTGCAATTGGATGCTCGTCGTTGGGAACTTGCTTTTGGGCGAGAGGCAATCAGACATTTCCACTCAAAGAGAGTGATACCATTATTTATAGGCCGGTTCAAAAAATTAGGTTATGGAATAACAGATAAAGCATACACGTCGTTTCGGTCATCTTCTGTATGGTTGGCCACAAAACGTCAAGTATTATCGGTCGTGTAGCCCGCTACATTCCCACTTCAACTTACGTTTTGAGTATCGATAGCAGACAGAACCTTTTCGATAAGCCAAATGAGCAGAGCCAATCTCTCTTGGACTGTGCCACGGAGAGAAAGGGTGGGCGCAAGCCCATTATCCTCGACCTAATTTTTAGAGCCGACCTATAAAGAGACAAACAAATATTTGGAAGGCTTCCTATTTTTTCCTACATTTGCAAATGAAAAAAGGTGGGCGGAAGCCAATACGCCTCGACCTCATTTTCTGAACCAACCTTATATAGATGAGAAGGTTTCCTTTTGTCAAACAGCTCGACGCGATGCAGTGCGGTGTGGCATGCCTCAAGATGGTCTGCCTGCACTATGGGAGAGAGGTCTCGATGGAACGGCTCTCGCAAATCTGTCATGTCACGTCTGAGGGTGTCTCGCTGTTGGGAATCAGTGAGGCCGCCAACGACATGGGGCTGCATTCGGTCTGCGTGAGGACAACCATCGACAATCTGTCGCAGGCTCCGCTTCCCTGCATCCTCCATTGGAACCAGAATCATTTTGTGGTGCTCTACAAGGTGCGCAAGGGAAAGCGCTTCTATGTCGCCGACCCGGGCAAGGGGCTGGTGAGCTACAGCCGCGATGAATTCAGGAACCACTGGGTAAGCACGAGGTCGGGTGGGGAGGACAAGGGGATAGCCATGCTGCTTGAGCCCACGCCCGCCTTCTACTCGCCCAAGGCAGAAGGCAACGGCGAGGATGGCAAAGAGAATCCACGGTCGTTCCGCTTCCTCTTTGGCTACATCAGGGAATACAAACGCTATTTTGGGCAGGTGGTTCTCGGCCTGGCGGTGGGCAGCCTGTTGCAGCTCGTGCTGCCTTTCCTCACCCAGTCCATCGTAGACGTGGGCATCAAAGACCAGAATCTCGGCTTCATCTGGCTGATACTGCTCGGCCAGCTGATGCTGACCTTCAGCCGTACGGCCATCGACTTTATCCGCCGCTGGCTGTTGCTTCATATCTCCATGCGCATCAACATATCGTTGGTGAGCGACTTCTTCATCAAGCTGCTCAAGCTCCCCATGTCGTTCTTCGACACCAAGCTGATGGGCGACCTCATGCAGCGGATGGGCGATCACGGCCGAGTGAACAGTTTCCTCACCGGCCAGACGCTGAGCATCGCCTTCTCTTTGTTTTCCTTCGTTGTGTTCTCCGTGGTGCTGCTTCTCTACAACGGACTGATCTTCGCCATCTTCCTCATCGGCAGTCTGCTCTACGGCTTATGGATGATGCTGTTTCTGCGCCGCCGCAAGGTGCTCGACTATGAACTCTTCGAGCAGCAGGCCATCAACAACAACAAAACCTACGAGTTTATCACTTCCATGCAGGAAATCAAGCTGCAGGACTGTGAGCAGCGCCGCCGCTGGGAGTGGGAGGACACGCAGGCCGACCTCTTCGGTGTACAGATGAAGTCGCTCAAGCTGCAGCAGACGCAGGAGGCCGGGAGCATCTTCATCAACGAGGTGAAGAACATCGTCATCACCGTCGTGGCCGCCGCTGCCGTCATCCACGGACAGATGACGCTCGGCATGATGCTCGCCGTGCAATACATCATCGGACAGCTCAACTCACCCGTGGAGCAGCTCATGAGCTTCTTCTACTCCCTGCAGGACGTGAGAATCAGCCTTGAGCGTATCAACGAGATCCACCGCGTGGAGGACGAAAACGGAAAAACGGGACTGCAAACCTCACTGGCCGACAACAGCAGGGGGATCGACATCGAGGGCATCATGTTCAAATACGACCCGCACGCACTGAGCAAGACCTTGGACAGTGTGACGATACATATTCCTAAAGGTAAGGTGACGGCCATCGTCGGTGCCTCGGGCAGCGGAAAGACGACGCTCGTCAAACTTATGCTCGGCTACTACCCCGTCTTGGAGGGCCAAATCCTGATTGGCGGCACAGATATCAACACGCTCAACAAGAAATGGTGGCGTCGGCAGTGCGGCGTGGTCATGCAGGACGGCATCATCTTCTCGGAGAGCATTGCCCGCAATATCGCCGTAGACGATGGCGAGATCGACAATCAGCGGCTGCTCCGGGCCGCACAGATCGCCTGCATCCACGACTACGTGATGTCGCTGCCACTGAAGTACAATACGAAGATCGGACGCGACGGTGTGGGACTGAGCCAGGGACAGCGGCAGCGCATCCTCATTGCCCGCGCGGTATACAAGAATCCCGACTATATCTTCCTCGACGAGGCTACCAACTCGCTCGATGCCAACAACGAGCGGGCCATCGTGGAAAACCTCGACACGTTTTATCAAGGAAAAACCGTTGTCGTCGTAGCCCACCGTCTGAGCACAGTCAGGAATGCCGACCAGATTGTCGTCATCGACCATGGGAAGGTGGTCGAGACGGGCAATCATGAGACGCTGACCGCAAAGCGCGGTGCCTACTATAATCTTGTGAGGAACCAGTTAGAGTTAGGGAACTGACGAAAGTCATCTGCTATCGCTTAGCAGAAGAGCAAACGAAAAAAGATACAACCGACCGCAACAAAACTTTGAGATATGGACAGCAACAAGAATGACATAGACAACATAGAATTGCGTAGCGAGAAGGTGCGCCATATTATCGGGCAGGTGCCTCCTGCTCTCGTGCGTATGGGATCGGTGGTGATCACCTTGGTCGTCATCGCCCTTGGCATTGCCTCCTACACCATTCATTATCCCATCACGGTAGAGGCGCAAGGCAAGGTAATGCGCAACGGCTCGGTAGAGCTCTTTGTTCCTTACAAATACCTTTATCTCTTTGATGAGCCCCTCACGGCACGCATCTCCGTGGAAGGGCAGGACAAGGATGCCATGCCCTGTGTGTGTCGGATTAACTACTATAGCAGGAATTTGATTGTCGTGGAAGGTAAGCATTATTTTCGTGCCATGGCCTCCATCCGCTCTTTTAGCTTCAGCGCGCAGCCCGGACTGGATGTCTTTGCCCGCATCGTTGTCAGCGATAAAACCTTATGGCAGCAGGTGTTCAGGTAGATCGTCTCTCACTGCCTTTGGCACTATCCCACTTGCCGCGTCTTTTACTTCTTCAAGTCGATGCGGTCGAAATCGTAACAAAGTACTCAATGATGGGAAAAATTCCACCAAAAGGTGTAAGTTTCTCAAATTATATTCGTATTTTTGCCATGTCTTGTTGGTGATTCGTTTTCTTTTTTGCAGCACTAAGAGTTAGGTGAATTTTCCGACATGGCAAAATCCTGAGCAATATTTTGCTGCTCAGGAACTTATAAATAAATCTAAATTATAGTGCTGCGGAATTTAGAGTACATGGACAATAAAAGAAGCGAAACGAACAATATAACTTATAGTAAGCCAAAGTGTGTTAGCAGGATGATCGTTTTTTTGGTGATATGCTTGGTGGGCTCGATCTTAGTTGCTGCACCTTTTATGGGCCTTTTCTTAAATAACGGGGACAACGCAGTCGCTTCCAAATTGGCACCAGATCTCATGGCTATGGCCTGCTCTGCATTCCTATTAGTCGCGTTGGCCATAGAGAATAAAATAGAAAAGCTTGACTTATGGATGTTGCGGCCATCGGCACTTCAAATGAAAGTGGTTTCGATTTCCATTCTCTTAGGTCTGCTTTGGCAACTTGCCATATATCTCATTTGTCAGTTGAGCAATACGGCCTATCCACATCCTACTGCGGAACCATCCCCACTGCTCATTTCTATTGTCTCGACAGGCCTGTTAGGTCCTTTCGCTGAGGAAATGCTGTTCAGAAAATGGCTCGTCAGCATGATGGAAAGAGGTGGCTTTAACCCCGTTGCTATCATTGTGTGCAGTTCCATCTTGTTTTTCTGCACCCATCTTGGAGACTCTTTCTTAAGGGTTGACACGCTTGTCTTTGCAATACCTTTATGCTATCTGTTTATCAGATACCATGATGTGAGATATTGCTTCATCGCTCATGCCGTCTGTAATCTGGCAGGAATAGTTTTCCCTCTTCTCATTCACTAAATCTTAAGTTCGTGGAAAATATTATTGCGTTGGTTGTTTGTTGCCTTTTAGGTGTAGAAGCAAAGGCACAAGTACAAGTACAGTTCAGGCTGTTAGACAGCCATACACGGCAACCTATTGAATTCGCATCGGTCTTCAATGCAAGAGGAACACTGCTGACGACTTCAGACTCCGAAGGTTATATTCGTTTTAAGGACAGTGTTCCTAAGTTTTCCGTATCCCATGTGGCCTATCTGAACAAAGATGTTGACACCGACACTTTGAAGGACAAGGTGTTGTACATGGATACCCGGGAGCAAGCGCTAAACGAGGTGTCAGTTGTCACGAAACGTCCTGAATACGTTGTGTTTGAGGCTTATTTCAGAGCACCGCAGTTCTATAACGGACAACTGGAGTATTATTATGATGGCGTGGCTTACTACTTTGTCAAACTTAAGAATGGTGAGGTAGACCATCGTACGCTTGCCGCAAGATATTTAGCTGACGACAGCATCAAGAAAGAAGAATGCAGGAATGGAAGTCTTTTATCATACGCACCTCCTTTTCCCGTTCCTGACTTCTATGGTGTTGGCAAAAACAAGGAAGCGATGAATCCGGCATTCTGGCGAACTGACACGCTCGCTGCAAAAGTGCTGTTCAGTTTCGACCATCTTTATCCTGACACTGTGAAGTCCTTGTCTCTTGGCAAATATAATCAGCAATTAAGAAGTTCCCACTCCAGCGAGGTTTATGCGCTTCGTCCTGATGGAATCACCTATACCGATATGGTCTCCAGCCGGTGGTCCCGACAGATGACGGTAACCATTAAGGACGTCCGCAAGATATATGACCAATGGGAAGAAGTGTACATCACTAAGGCTTCTTTCGCCGACAAGCAGGATGTGAAGAAGTTCAAGGACGAGAAGATGGGTATAGTGGATGTGGACCAGTTCATCGAGCAGTCCGCCATACCTCCGATCAGCAACAGCATCAGGGCCAAGCTGCCAACGATGACAGCCACAAAGCGCTAAGCCACCTGCTGTCCGCAGAATTATTCTGGCAATATGAGCAGCTGCCGATGCTCATAATCAAGTACCCATCTTTTTCCCATAAGAAAGCTCGCGTTAAGGCGGGGCTCCTCCGAGCCGTCGTCCGTGGGCTTGATGAAGTCAACCTTGAAACGATAATCGGAAATCTCTACGGGGATGTTTTTGCATTGCCCTACCGTTTTTGTAGTTAGTGCCTCTGCTATATCGGCGCCGGGTATCTCAATATAAGCTGTAGGTGTCAGTTCGGACGTAGGAAGCACAGCATTGAATCTGGCTCCGGTGTCAAATAAGATACGTGTCTTCTTACCCGCTATCTTACCTTTAAAGATAATGATGTTCAGTCCAGCGTCGGCATAGTTCTTCCAAGCCAAGGATGTCGCGACGTTGGTGGGTAAATTGTTTAGACGTTGAAGTTGGCAGGTCTTCAAATCAAAGCACCATGGATCCCTTTTTAAGATGTCACCACCGATAATAAACTTAGGGGCGAACTGCTTCAGCTTCCCGGCCAAATCCACAATGAAGCACCACACATGAGTGTATGTGGATGACGCAAAGGAGATGCTGTCCAAATAGACATAGGACGATTTAATGCTTTGTCCGGCCGTGTTGTCCATCATCTTGTCTCCTTTTAAATCCTTGATGTGGCATGAATCTACGGCGTAGGCCGAATCGATGATACAAACCGAACAGCCAGTATCTATCAATCCCGGGACGTTGTGGACCGAGCCGCCGTCAGAAAGAGTTACATCCGTGTACATCCACTCTCCCTTCATTGTTATTTTGGATTGGCTCCAAGCATTTAGTGATAACAATGCCAGGAAGAGAATCAGAAGTAGTTTATGGTTCATTGCCTTGTCTTCTGCTTTATATGATAAGTATGCAAGTGCAAAGTTATATATAAAAGCCGAGCTGGGCAACAATGTCCCAAAGAAATTCAGAGTTGTTGTACAGCTTCTCCTTTCCGATTCTTGCCCAATATTAATTTTCTACCTTTGCAACAATCACTCACCACCCCTCTTTTTTATGGCAACATCATTCGGATTTCAGCTGGCGACGTCGCCCAACAAGAAAGGATTGTACCCCGTGGTACTACGCATCACCCAGGACAGGAAACAGAAGAAGGTGGATACGGAGTTGTTAAAGAAGGTATTGAAGAAATTGGATGTAAGTGGAATTAGAATAGACCACACAAATGGATGGTGATGAAAATGGTGATGAAAATGGTGATGAAAATGGTGGTGAAAATGGTGGTGAAAATGGTGGTGGAAATGGTGGTGGAAAAATCCATCTGAGTAGAGTACAAAATCAGATAATCAGAATACTTTCTGTAAAGCCTAATGCAACATACAAAGAACTTGGAGACAAGATTGCGGTAGGCACCACTACAATCTATCGGAATATACAGTTTTTGAAGGACAATAATATAATAGTTAGGAACGGAAGCGACAAAGGTGGAGTTTGGTCTATCGTCAATAGAAAAGCCCTTGACTCTAAAGACAGTGAGAAATGATCTGCGTTCTTAAAAGATAGCCATAAGCACGGAGCGAGCAGGAAGTGGACTGCCTACCATATAATGGTTGGGAAAAGGCATACGGCGAACGTCCGACACTCTGTGGACGATAAAGCGGAGGGTTAGCGCATCACAAACCAAGAGATATGTCTATCAACTCGTTTCAGAAGGGAAGATAGTTCCACATGGTGCAAACAGAAACCATACCTACTCATTAAAAGGGAAGGTACCAGTATTATAATGTCACGTTCTGCAAATGAGGACAATTCCTGACTTCGTCAATGCGTCACCTGAATCGAGAATAAGTTTTTGGAAAATAGTCACGTACAGACTTTAGCTCCCCATG
>SAMEA3663095__coassemble_791_pt1 | contig 62583 bp, 36 predicted proteins | sample SAMEA3663095__metabat2_low_PE_016 | metagenome-assembled genome bin SAMEA3663095 (sample SAMEA3663095) | pig gut metagenome | biome: pig gut; feature: pig-associated habitat; material: faeces | place: France | collected 2012
ACGGCAACGCACATCTGAAGAACTCGCGGAACTACGATGTCTCGGCATTCTTCTATGCTGTCTTCCCGCAGACGCAGAACTCAATCAACGGCGGCGCAAAATGGAGCGTCACGCGAAACGCACAGGCCACTTCCGTGGTCTACGACAAAACGACGGGCATCACCCACTCGCGACCCGAGAACATCAACGGCAACTGGGACGCCTCAATCCAAGCCACCTACGACTGGCATCCGCTGCAAAAGCACAAGGAGTGGGACATCACCCTGCATGGCTCTACCTACTACCGCCACAGCGTGGACCTCATGCAGACAGCCGGAACGGACAGGGGGCGCAGCACGGTGGACACATGGGAGAACAGCTGGCGGTTGGGCGTGGGCTACTCCAAGGGCGAGAACAGCGTGAACATCTTCGGAGGATTCAGCAACCAGCACGTGTCGGGAAGCCGTGAGGACTTCTCCAAGACCAACGCTTGGAACAACAGCCTCGGGCTCAACGCCACATGGCGGCTGCCTTGGCACCTGCAGTTCTCGACCGACATCACCAACTACATCCGCAGGGGCTACAACGACAAGGCGATGAACGACAACGAGTGGGTGTGGAACGCCCGACTGACACGACTGTTCCTCAAGGACAAGCTCTCAGTCTCCATCGACGGTTTCGACATCCTCGGCCAATTGAAGACCACACAATACACCCTCTACGAGCAGGGACGGACAGAGCAATGGACCAACTCACTGCCCCGCTACTTGATGCTACACGTGGCCTACAAGCTCACCTTGGGAATGAGAAGGAATTAGAGACGGCAACAAGTTGGGCATACGGCAAAACAGTATTGAGTTTTTCTATGAAGGCCTGTACAAGGCCCGCCCCCTGCTGTGGATCCTATTCGCGTCCCAACCCTTGGCTTCGTATCCTAAAATAAAAGAGAGAAAAGCGAGGAGCCACCGCTACTATTGGATAATGATTTCTTCAAGATCATCGGGCACGAACACGTTGCCGTCAAAAGCGGAGCGGGCCTCAGCGGTGTAGTCGTGCTTGCGCGTGGCAAGGGTCTTGTCCTCGGTATGATAGAGTATCAGATTGGCAACGCCTAAGCGCTGGGCTAACTGTGCAGCGTCGCGAGCCGTGGAGTGATGCTTCTCATAGGGATGAAACACATCGCGGTCGGCATACTTGCAGAATGCCTCGCACAGCAGCCAGTCGGCTCCTTTCACCACATCGCCGTTGGCCTCATTGAAAGGCTCATCGCCCAGACATACCATAAGCTTTCCACCCATCATCGTGGCAAAGCCAAACTGTTTCTCCTTTGTGGAAAGGATGTCGAAGACCTTCAAATGGAAGGATGCACAGTCGATCTCGTCGCCGTCGTGCACCTCGTGAAAAAGCACGCACCGGCCGACCTCAGCATACTGCTTCGACGTGAGCATGTTCTGCAAATTGAAATTCAATACGCGCAACACTTTCTCATGGCTCCACACATGAAGTTCACCGCTGAACTTTCCGGCAAGATGGCGCTGGATAAACACGCGAACCATCCATATCACCCCCAAGATATGGTCGGAATGGGCGTGGGTGACAAAAATGTTGTGTATGTCGCCACCACTGATGCCCGCCCGCTCCAGCTGGGAGAGTACGCCATTGCCGCCGCCAGCGTCGACGAGCAGAAGGTCTTGACCATTGTCTATCACAAAACAGGTGTTGTAGCACCGCGTAACGAGGGCGTTTCCCGTTCCTAACATCGTAATCTTCATATTTGCTTATCGTTGATAATCTGCCGCAAGAGGAAGGTTGCATTCTGATTGCGCGCCACCCCCTGCGTGATTTTATAGGAATACGTTACTTTGTCGCCGAGTCCGATCTCAAAACAATAGTTGTGAAACCGCTCTCCCTCCATCTTTGAGAGTTCGAGGTCGTGAGTGGCCACGATGCCGCTCACAGACTTCCGCGAGATCCACTCCAAGAACATCCGCGAGCCATTGAGTTTGTCGAGGGAGTTGGTGCCCTTGAGGATCTCGTCTAAAATAATCAGAGTGTGGCGATGCGCCTCACACGAAGCGATCAGCTGCTTGATGCGCAGGAGCTCCGCGTTGAAATAGCTGATGCCGTGGGCAAGGTCGTCGCTCATGCGCATGCTGCTGAAGAGGTTGAAGCGTTTGCAGCGGAAGACCTCAGCAAACACCGGCATGCCGTTCATGGCCAGCACATAGTTGACGCCTACAGCACGCAGGAAAGTGCTCTTGCCCGCCATGTTGGCTCCCGTGATGATATAGAAATTGCGGTCGGCCACGGTGAAATCGTTCTTCACGGCCTTTCTGCCAAGGAAAGGATGCCACAGTCCCCGGGCCTCAAGTTTCACTCCGTCACCCTCGACCATCTCGGCACTGCCAGCCTCGGGATGGTTGTAGCGCATCGTAGCCATGCTCACTAAGGCGTCGCAACGTGTCACGAGTTTCACCCACAGAGGCAGTCTGTCAAGATAGACTCTCTGCCAGCGCAGCACACGGGCCACGAGCCGGATGTCGCTCAAGAACAGTGCATCGCCGAACAACAGTCCCAAGAGATTGCCGCGGCGGTCGATGGCTTTCACAATCTGCGCTAACTGATGCCAGCAGTGCTCGGCCGCGCCAAGTTGCTGCCACTCGTGGCCGGCCTGCCCGGTAAGCCTGGCCAAGTCCATCATGGGCTTAACCTGCCGCGTGAGCTTGCCAAGACGCTTACTGATTTTTTGCAGAGGGCGTTGCGTCAGAAAGAGGGCGAGAAAGAACTGGACTGTCGCCCAAAGGGTGGGCAGGGTGGAACTGATCTCACCCGCCACAGCCAAGGCGATGCAGACGATCAATCCTGCAGGCAAAAGGGTAATGGCTATCTGGGTCAGTCGGGAGCCGAGCCACAACGGATAGGCCTCCTCACCCGTTTCTTTTGTGGCAGCCAACAGGGCGGCGGTGTCGATGGGATGTCTTTTGCCTGTGGCGATGAAGCGCTCACGCCATTCCACACGGGCGGCAAACTCATTGATGATCCGAGCCTGACGGTCTATCGTTGACGCAATGTCTCCGCCAATCTCGCACAGCAATCCCTCGGCACTGCTGAGATCCCGGCCCAAGGCCCGTGCCAGGACTTCACTTCCGCCGGTGGTCGCCGTGCGGTTGATGCGCTGAAACAAACTCTCGGGCCCGAAGATGTCAAAATCGTAAGTGTAGGGATGATGGGGATCGGCAAACCGTTGACCGTCGTCAAAAGGAGAATAGTCGCCTGCAAGACCGGCCAATTCGTCGCTGTTTACCTGCAGAAGGCTTTCGAGCTGTTCTATCTCGTCCGAATTGCGACCGTCGGCCCAGCGCGCGACGATGTAGGCCATTGTGGCAGCCACTCCAGACAGTAGACATGGCAGTCCGTACCCTTCCGTAGCGGTATATACAGCCACCGACGCAATGACAGCGGCAAACGTAGCAATCTCCAAAGATATAAAATATCGGTTGCGGGCTTTCCGCTTCTTGAGCCGGGCTGTCAGGCAGCTCACCCGCCCTTCGTAATGTTTTCTCAATTCCATACGGCTGCAAAATTAGCGATTATCGGTCGAAAAAGGACGCTAAGAAGATAAAGGTTACAATAATTTAAGGATTACTGACCTGTCTGAGACGATTCTGCCTATCTCATTTTCACACAGATGCGCCCTATCCATGACTCACCCATGGAGATTCGCAGCCGAATTAGAACTTTACCTACGGATCCCAACGCAGCCTATCCGAAACGGGGCAGCTTGTAAAATGAAGACAGGCTGTTGACATCACGAAAATGGGCTGTTGACGCGGGCCCCCAAATGGAAGCCCGCCGGCCGGCAGTTGGAAGCCCGCGGGATTCCATATGGAGGCCCATGGGGAGGCATTTGCCGGCCGGGATCAAAAGCAACAGCTGGGGCTGCGAGAAAGGCGTCCCTACTCTATAAGGCGACGTTCTCCCAACCGCTGTCCGGCAATGGCTGTCATCCGCCAGATGCTGTATTGGGAAGTGATACGGCTATGAACTATCTGCAGTCGGACAAAAGAAGGGCAGAGACCGCCAAGTCACCAACCGGCCTCTCGCAGAGAGACCGCACGACAGATAAACGACCGGAGATCATTTTTCGGGGAAAAAAATAGATAGAGACAGAACCTTCAAGGATAGAAGGACTGAAAAAGGCATGAAAAAACCCCGTAGGACCAGCTACGGGGTTGAAGAGATCTTTCTCTAATGATTCGTTGTTCCAATTAATTATTTCGTGGCGGCAATGCATTCCACCTCCACCAGCGCTTGCTTGGGGAGCGTCTTCACGGCAATGGCCGAACGGGCGGGGAAGGGCTCGCTGAAAAACTGTGCGTACACCTCGTTCATTACCGCAAAATCGTTCATATCGGCCAAATACACCGTCGTCTTCACCACGTCGCAAAGGTCAAGCCCGGCTTGTTTCAAGATGGCCTGGGCATTGAGAATGCTCTGTCGTGTCTGTTCTTTCACTCCACCTTCCGGAAATGAACCCGTCGCGGGGTCAATGGGTAACTGGCCGGATGCGAAAACGAATCCGTTGGCCTGTATAGCCTGGCTGTACGGGCCAATAGCCTTGGGGGCTTTGTCGCTGTTTATTGCTTTCATGAGTCTAAATTTGGTATAATCTGTAAATGGATGCCCCTATGGACGGGGAGTGGGATGGCTCTCTCTTTCTAAATGACGTAAGAGGGGCGCGCCGCGACATCGTCACGTCGCGCCCTGAAAAATAAATCTAATATGAGTTGTCGGTATCAGCAGACGCCCTGAGCGAGCATGGCATTGGCAACCTTCATGAAGCCGGCCACGTTGGCGCCCTTCACATAGTTGATGTAGCCATTGGGCTCCTTGCCGTAGGTCACGCACTGCTCGTGGATAGAGTGCATGATGTAGTGCAGTTTCTCGTCTACTTCCTCCTTGCTCCAGTGCAGACGGATCGAGTTCTGGGTCATTTCCAGACCGCTCGTTGCTACACCGCCAGCGTTGACAGCCTTGCCGGGAGCGAAGAGCACATGGGCAGCGAGGAACTTGTCGACAGCCTCAGCCGTGCAACCCATGTTGCTGACCTCAACGGCAGCGATAGGCTTGTTGGCGATAATCTTGTCGGCGTCCTCACCATTGAGCTCATTCTGAGTAGCGCAGGTGAGATAGATGTCGGCCTTCTGGTTCCAGGGCTTCTCACCCTTGAAGAATTTAGAGCCGGCGAACTTCTGTGCATAGGGCTCGCAAACGTCGTTGCCGCTGGCACGGAGTTCAAGCATATAGTTGATCTTCTCCTCGTCGAGACCTGCGGGATCATAGATGTAGCCGTCAGGACCGCTGATGGTGATCACCTTGCCGCCGAGCTGGGTAGCCTTCAAGGCAGCACCCCAAGCCACGTTGCCGAAGCCGGAGATGGCGATGGTCTTGCCCTGGAGGGTCTCGTTGCGGGTCTCCAGCATCTGCTTTACGAAATAGAGAGCGCCGAAACCTGTTGCCTCAGGACGGAGGATAGAGCCGCCCCATTCCATGCCCTTGCCTGTGAGCACGCCCTGGAACTGATGGGTGAGTCTCTTATATTGTCCGAAGAGGTAACCGATCTCACGACCACCTACACCGATATCGCCTGCGGGAACATCCTCGTCCGGGCCGATATAGCGGTAGAGCTCGTTCATGAAAGACTGGCAAAAACGCATCACCTCAGCGTCGCTCTTGCCACGGGGAGCAAAGTCGGAACCACCCTTGGCACCACCCATAGGAAGCGTGGTGAGGGCATTCTTGAAGGTCTGCTCGAAGCCGAGGAACTTCATGATACTGAGATTCACTGACGGATGGAAGCGCAGGCCGCCCTTGTACGGACCAATGGCGCTGTTGAACTGCACACGGTAGCCGATATTCACCTGTACCTTGCCCTCATCGTCAACCCATGGCACGCGGAACATGTGCACGCGCTCTGGCTCTACGAGGCGCTCGATGATGTGAGCTTCCTCAAACTCGGGATGCTGGTTGTAGACATCCTTGATAGAGTAAAGTACTTCTTTCACGGCCTGCAGAAATTCTGCCTCGCCCGGATGCTTGCGTTCAAGCTCTTGAAGAATTTTTTCAACTTCCATAGTAGTAAATATTTAAATTTAAAGTAAACGATCTGGTTGGAATGGTTTTAAGTTCTAATGGTTCGCATTATGTCATTTAGACGACGCAAATATAGGGGTTTATTTCTATACCTCCAAGTATTTTCTGTTAAAAATTACTTAATTAATTTCTTTTTGAGTAGTTTCTTTTTCCGGCAGCAATACTATTCCCTCCTGCTTTTTGCCGTCCATCAGCGACTTAAGCGGTTTGGGGAACCTCACATGGCGTACGTGGGCCGTCTCCTCCACAGCAGGCATCCGGTCGAGCACGTCCTTGCGAAACACTTCTCCGTTGTCATGGCCGATACTGATGGTGAAATAGCCCACACCGAAACTCGTAAGGTTTTGGAAGAAGTGTGTGCCCTGGCTCGGATCCACATGATAATGCGGCAGGGCCACTTCCACGATAATATTGGCCGCCGAAATATTGGGCCACTTCACGGGAATGCCCAGCCAGGGATCGCTCGATCCCCAACGGCCGGGGCCAATGAGGATATAGTTTTGACGGCTTTCAAGAAACTTGCGGTTGATGGTGTCGACCTCGTCGACGATCTGCGGATTCTCGGCCGCGTTGTAGCTGTCGCTCATCTTCACGTAGACCACATCGGTCACATCTTCCGAGATACCGTGGCCGAGCGAGTTGTGGGAGCGCAGCAGGCACCTGTTGCCGTCGATCCGGGTGATATCCTCTTCGAGCATCTGCTTGGAGTCGACGATGGGGCGTATCTGCAAAAGGCAGAATTCGCCTGTGCGGTCGGGATTGATATTGCACGCAAACTCGATCTCCACGGGACGGCGCATGGCATCGGCACCGTTCTTCATGGCCAACTGCATGAGTTGGGGCAAGGGGAACACGCCCTGCTGCAGCACGCCCTTGAAGGTAATGAGCTTGCGGCCGCCAGGATAGAGCCCATCGCGGATGATATTGTCGTTGGGATCATAGGTCGACGCGATGAAGTTGAGCGTCTGCTCTTTCTCGGCCTCCCTGATTCCAAGCTTGAGAATATTGAAGCCGTCGTCGACCTTGAAATCGTTGGACACCTGGTTGAGATCGAGGGCATAGAACTGATTCTGGGTATCACGCAGGCAGGCATGGAGCTCAGAAGTCTGAAGCACCTGCCTGGGATGATAAGGCGACACGCGCAGCGTCTGACCGCCGTCGACGATATACTTGCCCAGTCCGAGGGCCAGTGCCGCAATTCCCTCCTCGGCCTTCTCGTTGCCGATGGGATAATAGTTGAGCGAGCGCAACACGCCCGAGATGTTGGGATAGTAGTGATTGCCGTGGGCATTGCCGACCACTTCCTGCAGGATGACGGCCATTTTCTCCTGGTCGATCACGTTCTGAGTGGCTGTCATATAGGCCTTGGAGTCGCGATAATACACCGAGGCGTAAACACTCTTGATGGCTGCGGCGAGCATCTGCACCATGGCATACTTGTCCTCCACGTAGGGAATCATATAGGTGGAGTAGATGCCGGCAAAGGGTTGGTAATGGCTGTCTTCGAGCAGCGAACTGGACCGGATGGCGATGGGGCGCTTCACAGCCTGGAAGAAGGTGAAGAAGTCGTCGATAAACTCATCGGGCAACTGCGCGTGGAGGAAGTGGCGCAGGATCTCCTCGTCGGGGGCATCGCTCAGTGCAATGTCGTAGAGGTTGTTGCTGTCCATAAACTCGTCGAAGATGTCGGTGCAGAGCACGAGGGTCTTGGGTATGCGCACCGTCACGCCGTCAAACTGGGCCATCTCGGGATGCCGCTTGATGATGTTGTCGAGGAAGGCCAGTCCGCGGCCCTTGCCGCCCAACGAGCCTTCGCCGATACGGGCGAAATGGCCATACTGGTCGTATTTGTGACGGTCGAACTCTGCCACCACACCGATGTTCTTCATGTGGCGGTATTTCACGATGGCCTCGTAGATGATTTTCCGGTGGGCATCCACGTCCTGCAACTCGTTCCAGGTGATGTGTTTCAGAAACGCCGAGACGGGGAAGATGGCCCGTGCCGACAGCCACCGGCTCACGTGGTTGCGCGAGATGTGATAGAGCATGGAGTCGTTGGGGATCTTGAACACATTGTCCTGCAGTTCCTTCAGCGAATGGATGCGCATGATGGGCTTCTTCGTCGCGGGATCGCGGAAGATGAAGTCGCCGAACCCCATGTGGTCTTCCAATGCCCTGCGCAGGTCGATATTGAAGGTCTTCGACCGCTTGTCGATAAAGAGGAAATGCTGGTCGTGGGCCCTCAGACGATTGGCGGTCTCAGAGCTCTCCATGATCAGCGGCACAAACTGGTCTTCCTGCCTTATGGCCTGCAGGAGTTGGAAGCCGGCGTCGGGGGCCTTGTCGGTCGACACTCCCCCACCCTGCATGGAGGGCTGTGGCGAGGAGGCTGTCATGGGGAAGCGGGCGTCGGAGATCACGCCGAGCGTATTTTCCTTGTATTCCTCATACACCTTCATGGCCTCCTCATAATTGCGGGCCAGCACCACCTTGGGCCGTCCCCTCATACGGAGTGTGGCTTCATGGCGGTTGAGCGCCTCAGTGGCAAAATTCTGACTCTGCTTGAGAATGTAGTTGTATAGCATAGGAAGGATGCTACTATAGAAACGAATGGAATCCTCAACGAGCAGAATCATCTGCACGCCCTCTCTGACGTCGTGGTCGAGGTTCATCTTATCTTCGATGAGCTTGATGATCGACATGATGAGGTTGGTGTTGCCCAGCCAGCAAAACACATAGTCGAAGCTGCTCATGTCCTCATCCTTCATTCTCCGGGTGATGCCGTGGGAGAAAGGCGTCAGCACCACGCAGGGAATCTTGGGGAAGCGCAGCTTGATGGCGCGCGCCACGGTGAAGGCATCGTTGTCGGCATTGCCGGGCATACAGATCACCAAGTCGATGTTGGTAGACTGCAGCACGTTCTCGGCCTCCTCAATGGTCGACACCTGGGTGAAGGTGGGGGGATAGCGCAACCCGAGCTCTACGTATTCGTTATAGATTTTTTCCTCAACGCGGCCATCGTCCTCGAGCATAAAGGCGTCGTAGGGATTGGCAACGATGAGAACATTGTAGATGCGGCGCCGCATCAGATCGACAAACGTCACATCCTTCAGATAAAAGTTGTCCCAGCGGAGGGGTAGTTCCTGTTCCATGTGTCAGATAGTAGTAGTGCTTGCAAAGGTAACGCAAAGGTTTGAGAACACAAAGAAAAGACCCTACTTTTTTTCAGTTCACCGCCGCCTCAGCATTTCCGCTGCCCTGTCCGTGTCGGAGGAGAAATCAAACACGCCGTTGATGTCGGCTGCATTCTCAGGATCCACCATGCGGGGCGCCAGAATCTGCAAGGCCTTCAGCGGGGCGCCAAAGAGTTTCTTCTATTTGACATCAAACATGCCCCCAGGGTCAGGACCCTTCCAGCTACCATCCTGCAACAATACACGATGGTGGTTGTTTCGTTTGAAAAGGAAGACCGACAGAAACAGAATTCGATTATTTTGTGTAACTTTGCAGGTCAATAGGCTTTCTTTATGAACAAAACTCTTTTATATATTCTTCCCGCAGCCATATGTCTTGTCCTGGCCTTTCTTACCATCACGGGGTGGTCACAAGGGGAAAAAGCAAAACGACACACACGGGACTCGCTGGACATAGAACTCTATGGCAAGATGCTCAGCACGTTCAACGACAGCGTGAAAGACCTCAAGGAATTCAAAGACGCAGCCAAGTTTGACAGTGCCTTCCATCGTGCGGGCAACCTCTGCTACGACAACGGACAATACATCGAGGCTTTCGAATTCTACACCTTTGACCTGGATCTGGCACAACGTACGGGCAACAAATACAACTACTATTGCGCACTGGCCAACATCGGGCTGGTGTACGACGTGTTCCGCGAATACAACCGTGCCATGTACTACTACCAACTTGCCTATCCCCACATCCACGACAACGGGTGGACCGACTTAGAGGCTGCCGTACTCGACATGATGTTCTCCACATCGTGCAATGCGGGCAAACCCGAGCAGGCCGAGGGCTATCTCTACCAACGCAAGAGCATCAGAACCTCCAAGCCCATCTTCGACCGCTACACCGTGATGAAGAACTACGGCCAGTTGGCGGCGGCAAAACAGCAATACACCAAAGCCATCGACTACTATCAACAAAACCCTGCAGGTGATCGCCAACAGCAATCTGCCCCAATGGTACGACATAGCCATCCTGCTGCAGATTGGATCGTGCGCTACAGAAGCCGGAGAGTTCAAACTCGCCATCGACTACCTGCAGCGGGCAGAGAAGTCGGCAAGGAAATGGGACAACGAGAGCTACCTGCCCGACATCTACGCCGTATATGCCGAATTGTTTGAGAAGACGGGCGACAAAACGAAGTCGGCCGAATATGAACGCCGATCCCAACAGTTGAACGACAAGATCTACAACAGCCAGCGAATGGACAAGGCCGTGTCCAAACTGATGGACATGGTGACCCGTCTGCACGAGCGCGAGTTGGAGTCTGTCGACCTCCGACTGAAAATGCAGATCGCCGTGACCTATATCGTGGCTTTCATCGTGCTGCTGCTCATCCTCACCCTGTATATCGTCTGGAGACAGAAGAAGCGTCTGATGGACTCCTACAGGCTGCTCATCGCAAAAGAAGAGAAGATTGCCGACAAAGAAAGGGAGAACGAACAGCTAAAGGAAATCGTGGAGCAGGAGACAGCCATAACCGACAACAGCGAAGGCCAACAGCAGGACGAATTGTCCCTTAAAATCGCGGACACACTCAACAACCCGAAATTTCTCTTCTCGCCCGACTTCTCGCTCGACATGCTGAGCCGCGAGGCGGGCACCAACGTGAAATATACCTCACGGGCTATTCACGACCTCTACCATCAAAACTTCAGGCAGGTGGTCAACGAGTTGCGCATCCGGCAGGCACTCACCAAAATCATTGACGACCGGGACGGCACCATCAAGGACATCGCCTACTCACTGGGCTACAACAGCACGACAAGTTTCATCATCGCCTTTAAGAAAATTGTCGGCATGACCCCCGCTGTATACAAGAAACTCAAAATGGAAGGCAAAAAGGAATCCGCCTAAGGAGTTGAGTTAATTCGAGGAAGGAGTGAGCGGTGAAAAGGCAATCTCAGAAGCTGGATCATACATACCTCAAGACAAGAGAGCGAATTGGCTACGCCAGGAGAGAAGTGCTCTAACTAAGGGGGGATTACTGCTACATATCCCGAAGACGCAAGGTAGCGCAATGCGCGCGAAGACTACTTGAATAAAAGAATAGGATGCGTGCCCCTTGCTGTTCATCAATGCAAAGGATGATGTCTCTCGCCAAACCGCAAAGGTTCAAAGATGGCAAGCGATTCCTTTGTGTTCTCCGCGTTTCAGCGATAATAATCAGTCCGTTCGATTAGAACCAAAAAGCATTATGCTTTAAAACAAGACGGACAGTTAAAGCTTGAGCGTTAACTGTCCGTCGAATTTTGATTATTTCTTTATCACTTTCTTTCCTTTGCGTATTACAACACCCCGATACGAGGAGTTGGTTCGTTGACCTAATAGATTATATTCGACATCCTCTGATAATGTAGACTTCTTACTAATATCTTTAATGATCGTTGCCTCTGCAGTTGTCACACTGATATTGTCCAAAATACAGTTGAGCTGTGTTGACGGACTGACAATCTGTAGTCCTACATGGTATGCTCCATCCGCATCTGGGGTAAATGTAACTTCGAACACACTGTCTTTAGTAGCAACAACGGCTTTCTCTAAAATGGTGGTGTAGCTTTCCACATCTATAGTCTTTCCGAAAGCGGCATTTAAAGTTTCTGGATATTCCGAGCCCTGCGGTGAAGCCTGGAATTTGAATATGTATTTTTGCTCTCCCTTGAGATTAAGCATTGGTGTCAGGATCCAATCATCGGCATCTTCATCTGCATATTTGTAGATGACGGTATTGTAGTCTTCCACAAACTGCCAAGTTCTGCCATCGCCATTATTGTCTAATATGGTAAGCTGGTCAAAATCCTCAGATGATTTGAATTCATTGTTATAGGGCACCTCAAGCACCTGACCAGCAGCAAAAGAATTGGAAGTGGTGGTGTCACTTGCGACACTGTCGTTCATTGTGACGACCTCAAAATAACACTTTGTAAGCTCAGCGATATCCAGATTATCGATTGCGAATACTTTCGTGGTATCTTGCGCATCGAAGTTTAATGCTCCATCACCGTAATGTAATGTTACATGATATGTCAGTCCCTTATCAGATATTTTTCCATCTTTATGCAGTGCACCCTTAGACGCGTTCCATTTCAGAACAATTTCTTCAGCATTACCATCCAGCGTAGCCTTGGTAGGTGCAGCTGGTTTGTCAAGACCTATTTTGGTAGAGTCTATACCCAAAGAATCTGGTATATAAAGAGCCAGGAAGCGTTCATCCCATGGGAATACAGCTTTTTGTGTAGCCTCGCCTGTAGAGGTATTCACTTCATAAAGCACGCTGCGCTCGCCTTCGGTTCGTGCGGCCCACCATAGTTTGCCAGTGGTCTGATCAAAAGTAGCACTTTGGTAATAGTTGCCAGGGACGACACCGGTGGCCCCAACCAAAGTTTCGTTTCCACTGTTCATATCTATTTTATAAAGATCGCCGTAATCGTCAATTCCATACATCTCCCCTTGGCGGTTAATGGAGAGCGTGAGATAATACTGATTTACCTCACCAATATTCTCTCTGCTGAGAACATCAAAATCAACGGTAGACAGATAGTTGCTGTATCCATAATCCTCCGGATAGATACCATATAGTTTGCCGGTCCGTGGATCCATTGTCAAACATCCACTGTAAGCCGCAAGCGACTCTACAGTTACACCATATCTGTCTTCTGGAAGCCAATGTACCTCATTGTTTTCATTGATACTGCACTCATAGAAGGCCTGCTGTGAGGAGTACAAATCTCCGGGGTCTATCTCATTTACAAACTGAAACTTGCCATTACGGAAAACACCTCCCCCATTGGCCTCCATCATTGTAGAGACATAGATAGTGCCTAATTTCAAGGTGTCAGCACTGTTTTCTGTAGGAGTGAACCGATAGATGCCTCTCAGCACATCTGGGTTGTTCGCAATTTCAGACTCGTAGATAAGATTTCCCCAGATTTCAGGAAGTTTGTCCTTTTCGCCGTCGGCGTAGGCTGACGTAGAGAACAAAGCCCACCCCATCAGAAGCAGAAAAATTGTTTTTTTCATTTGAATTGTATTTGTATTGTTTATAACTCGATATTCCGATTATATATATGTAAACAGCAAGTTTTATGTCGATTTTTTGAAAAAACACTGTCAGCATCTACCAGAGCCGCAGTCACTCAACTGCGGGGACAGTACCTCTTCAAAAGCATAATGCATAATTGGCATTCGCCGCATGCAGAATGATTGGAGAAGCGGTTGAACATTTTTAAGCCGGTACAAGGTACGGTCACCTGCTGTTTGAGGATTGCAGACAATCATTTCATCTTATATGATCGGCCGTTCTTTCTTATCACCAAAACGCCATGATGCGCTTTAACAGACTCTGGCAAACTCTTACCCTCGTAGACAAGCCTTCCCTGCATATCGTAGGCCCTCACCTTGCCATCGCCTGCGGAAGATATTGGCCCCGCTATGACGTCAACTAAGGGCTGGTCGGACAAGCGCATGGAGTTTTCCACCCAGTAGCCGTTTTCCTTCCTCACTTCCCACACATTGTAATTGGGCTGTCCCTCACGGGCATAGACCACGGGAAAGCGTACCGGTTGGGGATCCTGATGAGCGTTCATTTCTTGAGATGACCACGAGACCAGATAGATCTTATACCATCCATCGGGGCGCGGAGTCTTGCCATCGGCATCGTTGAGGGTAGCCGAAGGATAGTAGGCCGAGGTCGGATAGAGTCCATTGAGAATGCCTATCGTCCCATTGCCCTGCCAGGGCGAATAGAAGAAGGGCTGCACCACGGCGTGTCCCGTGGAGTCTTCGATGACAACACCCAAGAGTCCCGTGAAGTCGAGATGTGAGAAGTTGAACATCGGCACATTCTTAAGCTTCAGCGAATCGTTGTCGATCCACATCGAGTCGGGCTCCACCATGGCAAAATAAGAACGATAGTGCTCATCGGCGTCTGGAGTCTCCTGAGCCTTGAAGCCGGTCACCATGATCTGATCCTCGCAGAAGTTGTAGCTGATGGTGCCCCCGGCATATGGGTTAGGATAGGAAGGCGCAAGTCCATTGAGGTCGCGCACATCGAAATAACCATTGGCCGTGCCCGACCACCCCCAGTTGATATGTACTCTGCCCTCTCCATCCATGCCATCCAACACGAAGGCGTGGCCCATCATATTGGGGTCCACGGCATTGTAGAGGATAGGCCGATGGGCCTGCAGCTCGCCATAGATAGCCGCCATCCAATCGTCGTCGGCAAAGAAGATCCGCCTGTCTACAGAGAGTGCCAATGAGTCGTAGCGCAAATTGTGGGCCAGACCGTAGCCGGCATCGTAGGCTGTGGCCCCGCTTCCCTGGGTGGAATAGGTAGTATGGGCGGCAAAGCCGCAGTCGCGCATGAGCTCCTGAACAGCCTTGGACTGGTCGTCGTGATAGCCCCAGGTGTAGGTATTAAGCATGTTGGCCCAGTCGTAGGTAGTGGAAAGTGTGACTTGATGCTTGGCATTACTTCCATCGATGAGATAGTAAGCCTTGCCGGTGCTGGTGGAAGGATACTGAAAATACTTGAGAATCTGTGCCATAGCCGTAGCCACACAGCCTGTCAGGGGCGTTGAGCCCCAGGCACCGCCGATTCTCGGACAGAGTGCGTTGTATGGAGATTCCTGTGCCCAGGTGGTTTTCAGCAGGGGCTCAACGGGAGTATAGTCTTCGATGGCCGGAGCACTGTAGGATGAATGCTCTACAGCCTCCCCGATTCTGTCCATCCACCACTGGAGACCGTCGGGAAGATTCTCCTCTGGAAATTTAGAGTCGGAGTAAGCCAGGACGGCCGGCAGATGCTTTGATCGGGCCGTGATGACAAAACCTTGTCCGGGTGTGCCATAGACCGTGAGGGCCGACGTGCGCTTGAGGGGACGGAGATCGGCGGCAGGCTGAAGCACCACCGACCGACGGCACATGGAGCGCCACTGCTTCTGGGCTGCATAGCGCATGGCTTCATCACTGCGCTGCTGGCACAAAGCAGGCAGGAAGAAGAGAACTGACAAGACTGAAAGTAGAATCTTGTTCATTGGATGAGTGAGAAGTTGGAAGTTAAATGTTAGAAGTTTGAGAAACTTTCATTGCAGCCATCTTTCTGTCGGCAATCTTCATCCTATAGGCTCAACTGCCTGGGGACGGGAAGATTTGCCGACAAACGATAGCCAAGAACACGAAGCGGAAGAGAATCAACGGACCACTTTCTTGCCGTTGATGATAAGAATCTCATGCACACCCGATGGCAGCTTGCCCAATACAGCACAGCCGCCAAGGGTGAAGGCGCGGTCCTTAGAGTTGAACATGGGCGCATGGATTCCCGTGGTGGGAAGCTGCACGCTCTTGTCGACGACATGAAGGGTGCCATTGGTGAAGACCACGTTTTCGCCTTCTATGGTGCCCCGCTCCACACGGATGGGATAGTCGCCGGCGGGAGAATCCTTACCGGCCTCACAACTGAGAGTGGGCTCTCCACTGACGAAGTCACCCAGCACACGGTATTGCCATTCGGGATTTTCCTCGCCTTCATGACGATAGACATCGGTGGCTCGGATATTGGTACCCTGCTCGACAACATTGTCCAACCGGAAGAAATCTCTCCATCCCGCCGAGCGACTATAGACATCGCGGGTTCCGGCTGGAATGGCCAACTGGGTGTAGCCGATATCGAGACCGTCGAAGGCACGGACGTCCACCGTGGGCGGTGTGGAGGTGCGAAGGCAAATGCGTCTCAGATTAGTGGCATGGGCATAAACGTTGCTGCCGATATGCTCCACTTTCTGAGAAAGGACAAGCCCCTGGATACGGAAGCAACCGTCGAGGGCATAGCGGTGGATCTTTCTCACTGTGGCGGGCGTCTCAAACACCGAGTTGTAGTCAGCCATCAAGCTGGCCGCGTTATAATAATAAGGTAGCACCTCGATGACTTCTGTGGTGTCGGCAGTGTAGACTACGTTGTCGGCCACCACGAAATGGCGCTCGTCATTGTCGCCAAACTCGACCTCAGAGAGATTACGGCAGTCGGCAAAGACGCCGTCGCCAAGCGTTGTGAGCGAAGCCGGCAGCACGATTTTCTGCAACAGACTACCATAGAAAATCTTGGTGGGCAACGAGTCGCCAGGCAGCGTGGCCTTGGAAAGGTCGAGAAAGCGCAGCCCCTGGGTGCGGCTCTTCTCGGCATAACTGCGCAGACTATCGGCACTCACATCACCTTCCACCCGGAGCGTATCGGTTCGGACAGAAGCCTGGGAGGGCGATTCGCAGCCGATGATCATGTCCTGTTGGTTGTGGAAACTGTGGATGCGTGGATTGAGCAGGTCTACAGCATAGTAGCCGTCGTTGCGGCCATACCAGCCCCAGTTGACATGCACCAGGCCTTCGGCATCATAACCGTCGAAGACAAAGGCGTGGCCACCTCCGCCCACCGTCCAGATGTCGTCTACACCGGAATACATCAAGGGACGGTTGTGGCTAAGCTCATTGAAAATGATATTCATCCAAACATCGTCGCCATCGGTGAAAGTGGAGCGGTCGAGCAGTTGGGCATTGGGAAAACCGAAGTGCGCCTTTAGACTCACCACCGCACTGTCGGAATAGGTGCCAGAAGCTCCAGTTCCGTAGATCATGGCAAAACTCACACCGCAGGCATAACTCAGCGCGGCCACTTGATCGGCAGTTGCCGGGCTGTAGTTGCCGGGTGTGTAGGAATCCTGCATGAGCGAATAGTCGAAGGTATAGTCATCGAGATTCACGGTGATGGGAACAGGCCGGCCAAAGGCATCCGTGGTCTGCATGTCGGTATAGGTTCCCGTAGGCTGAGTGGGATATTTGTGATAGTACATGATCTGCGCCATGGCCGTGGCCACACAGCCGACCACTGTACGTCCCACCAGTTTGCCCGTGGCATCATATTCCAGCGGACAGAAGTTGTTGTAGGGTTCCATCTGTCCCCAAACGCTACTGAGCATCTGCGGAACATGATCGGGAAAGGTGTTGGTGTCGGGCGTCACGCTCCTGAAGGGAACTCCGGAGGCCACAATATCCTTGGCCGATTCCTCCACTGCGGCCAGCCACCATTTCAACCCGGGATTGGCATCGGTTGGGCTGAAGGCTGAAGGGGAATAGGCCAAAACGGCGGGCAGCAGGTCGTCGTTGGAGATGACGGCATAGCCGCCGCCTCGTTGCTGCACCACGGTCAGTGCCTCTGTGGAATAGGCCACAGAGAGTGGTCGCTCTGCGGCCGAGTGTCTCACATTGTTCATCCTGGCGGCGAGGGCATCGCCGGCCAACTGCATGATTTGGGCTTGCGTCCGGGGCTTAGCCTCTGCTGCAAGGGTGCAGCAGAGAGCCATTGCCCATAATATATTGCTTTTGAGAGAGAACATGATGTTTTCGAATTAAATGAAACTTACTTTACCTGGACTTTTCTGCCCTCCAAGATACACACTCCTTGTGGCAGACCTTTCAGCGAGGTGGCCTTGCCCCTCAGGAGCTTGCCGTCGAGAGAATAGACATCCACAGGACGGGCGGGGCCAAAGCTCACGCCACCGAGGACTGTGGTTCCATCAACATACACCACATAGGTGGCCTCATCATTGGCATCATAGACATCCTTGGCACAGAAGAGGCGGGCGGTGAGCAGGACACTCTCGCCATCCATTCCCTGGATCACCGGTGAGAGTTCAAAGACTATGGCGGAATCGGGCTGCAAGACCGCGGAAGCCTTGGCGGTGGCCAAGAGCGTGGAGCCTTGGAGCAGGTCGACACGATAGTCGGAAACGGGGGTGAGACCGAGGTTGGTAACGGTGACCTTGACCTTGGCAGGACGGCCCGCCTCTATGGTATCGGGGACCGTGAGGTCGACGGCCAGGTCGGTGGGATAAGGATCACGGATGAGGATATTGTCGAGGCAGACCTTATGACCAGCGTTGGCCGTGACGACGAATTTGGGGATGAAGTAGCGCTGGCCGGCAAGGTCATCGAGACTGACAGTGGTATTCTGCCATCCAAGCTCTTCGTCGGAACCGGTAATAGTGTCCAAGCTAAGCGTCTTACCATCGGGAAGGGCGGCCTTCACGACAAGACTGTCGGTGGAAGCCAAATGGTGATAGGCGAAGGAAAGACGGGGATGGGTGGCAGTGAGGAGACTCATCTTGCCAAGATTGAACGATGCGGTCTCAGCGTCGTGGTCGGGCGTGTAGGCCACACAGCCTGCGTCCTGGTCGGAACTCTCTGCGGTAGTGATGGCAAAGTCGCCGTCGCCTTCCATCCAGCTGAGCCCGTGATCAACGCCGGTGGCAAAGCTCTCGGCGAAAGGCAGGGTGTAGGGAGCACCTGTCAGCGTACGGACGTAGGCCGCACGGCTCTCTCCGGCCACATTGTAGGCTACGACTCCGAAGCGGATGAGATCCTGGGCTCCCTCATCGGTGGAGATGGCGTAGGCGGCGCCCAGGCCCGTGGTATCCTTGATCTCCTCACGGTTGTTATAGCTCTCGTCGAGCAGCCACAGTCTGTATCTCACATCCTGCGGACGGACCAAACGGCCGTTGGCACCGACAGCGGATACCTGGTTCCAGCTGAAGACGAACCCCTGGCCCTTGTCGCTGATGGCGAAACCTGTGGGGGGCAGCGGCACATCGACACCCACATAGACGGAGTCGCGCTCAGCCCTGCGGCCATTGCCCTTGTCGTTATAGGCAACGACTGTATAGTTGCTGTAGCCATTGGCAGGGGTCTCGTCAACATAGGTCACGCTCTGTCCCGGGGCAACAGCTGTCTCGGTGGCGATGACTTCCCCATTGCGGAGAATCTCTATCTTAGAGAGACTGGAAAGCGTACGACCGGAATTGGTGACAGTCGGGGCTTCAAAGCTGACAGTGGCCTTGAGCAATCCCTCAGGATCGGGCACTACGCTCAACTGCCTTACAGAGTCGGGGGCTTCGGGATCGGTAGCTACGGCCACGAGAATGTTGGTGAAATAGAGGCTCTCCATACCAGGATCGGTGAGCACATGGATGCCCAAATGATAAGTGCCACTCTCATCAACGGAAAACTCTCTCATCAGGGTCTTGGGCTCGTGGTTGGAGACCATGACGGGCGTCATGATGCTGTGGCTCATGGCGGCGACGGTGGTGTCTGCACCAATCATAACCTCCATGACCTGCTTGTCGGAGTTGAGGGAACTGGAAGAGTGCGCGTCAACGGCGAATTTGTAGATCACTCCGGCATCGAGATGGATTTTCGGCGAGACGAACCAGTCGTCGGCCTTCTGCTTGGCTGTGGAAGCATTATAGCCCATCTCATGGTAGTCCTGCTCCGGGATCAAACCGCCCCACTGCGCAGGAGTGTAATGGCGGAAGATCGTGATGCCGTCATGGTTGGCATCTATAGTGGTGTAGAAGTCGCGCTTGGTGTTCTCGTCAAACCGATCCTCAAAGGGCACCTGGTAGGGAGCTCCGGCCGTGAGGGTGTTGCTGTAACCATAGGCTCCGACCAGACTGCCGTTGTGAGCCCTTACGCCATAGCAGACCTTTTTGTTTCCCTCAAACCGAAGGGTATCGGTGAGCGAGGTGGCACCGATGGCTGTGGCGAGGGTGACGGACTGATCGTCGACAACCCGACAGACATCGTAGGTCATCTCTCCCAAGAAGCCTCCGTGCACCCCTTGGGCGGGCGCTTTCCATGAGACGGTGGCCACGGTGTCGGCCGATAGTGTGGCCTGAATGGCTGAAGGCGAGGCCGGAACGTCGTAGCCCACCCAATGGGAGGCCGAAGCGGGAAGTGAAGTTCCCTTAACATTGGAGAGGGTGATCTTCACCCCCAATAGGCCGGAGGTCTTGGCAGCAACGTCGACGCTGACGGTGGCTCCGGGAGTCACGGTACCCTTGTAGACGGTATCAGTGGTCTCAAGCTGATAGGACAATGGCGCGTCGAGCGGCTGACCAAAGGCAGTGGTGTCGGGAGCGGTGAAGGTGACTTGCCCCGACAGCGAAGCATCGGTGAAATGAAAGGCGATGTCGCTGGCGGGTGCGGGGGCTCCTTCAGGGGCCTTGACAACGGGGAAGATCATGCCGATGATCTGGTCACCGGAGGGCAACGCGCCCAGTTTTGTAGCGGCAGCCGTCTTGAGGTCGATCTTATACATATAGACTGAATCGCCGTAGACTCCAGAATAATAGGGCCAATAGAACTCATCGGAGGCGGGATCAATCTCACCGCTGGTGGCAATGGTCTTGGGATCGTTATATTCTCCGCCTATCTTGATTCCCGTATGACCCACAAGGGTCTCCTCGCCCGTGGAGGTACTGATGCGGTAGAGGTCACCGTTGGTATCTACGCCGTAGAGGAAACCATCACGGGCGATGCCCAAGGCAAGATAGTAGCGGGTGGTGGTGGACAATGAGGTACGCGTCATGTGGGTATAATCCACCGTACCAAGCTCGTAGGTGTTCTCGTCCGCGGTACGGAATTCGCCCCAGGTGGTGCCATCGGTGGCCTGAGCGGTCTCGATGGCTACGAAGTTGATCTGGTCGGGAAGGGTGAGGTTGACGGGGTCGCCCTCGGCGGTCCAGGTGTCGGTGTTGATTTTATAGAGGGTGGCAGAAGGCTCGGAGAACCAGCTGCCGGCACTATAGTACATGCCGTAATAATAGCCGTTCTGCCAGGCACAGCCTGCGTTGAAGAAACAATCGCCCGAAGTGAAGAGCGAGGTCTTGTCAAAAGGCGGGGTGGTCTGATAGGAATAAACACCGGTCTGAGTGTCCCACTCGGAGGACTGGCTTAAATATCCCCAAAAAGCAGACTCTTGGGCACTGACATGGATACTAACGGCCAAGCAAAACAGGATAAGGGGTAATAATCGTTTCATAAGCAAATCTTTTTAGTCCAAAGGAGGGGAGACTCTCCCGTCCTTTGGACAGAACCACCTATCTCACAACCACCTTTCGTCCGTTGATCACGTAGATACCCTTCGGGGCGGTGCCGTTCATTCGGCGTCCTTGCAGGTCGTAGACAGTTCGTGACGTGGAGACAGCGGAGAGCTGACGGAGGCCATTGACCACCTGTCCGTCGAAGTAGGCGCTGTTGCCGGCGACGGTTTCGGGAATGGCAAGGAAGGCTGGATGGCCGCCGGAAAGAGTGAGAGTCTTCATCGTGCCAGCGTTCTTTTGGGGGAAGAAGGTGCCTTTCAGCAAGTTACCCTCCACGGCAGCAACCTCCTCATCGATGGGCAGGAGCTGGTTGGCCGACAGGTCGGCAGACTTCGATCTCACCACCACGGGCGTGCAGGCAGGCACCTTGCCGCCGGCCATCTCCTCAAGGGTGGCCTCGCCGCTGGTAGCATCCACAGCCGAGACGGCATAAACGTCTACATCGGGAGAGAGCACGCGGAAGGGGAAATCTGTATAGAGGCTGGTGTAGTACCATCCGTCGTCCCCCTTCAGGCTGGTCTGGGGAGCCACGGCAAAGGGTGAGCCCTCATCCACCTCCTCTGGGTGCCAGACGAGGCGCTGCGCCTGGTCGTCGGTGAGCGTGACGCCGTTCGTACCGAAGGCATCGGGCAGCGGCTGGGCGTAGAGGTCGCCGTTCTCATCGGTCGACAGGGCATAGACCATGTCGGCCTTGGTGTAGTCGAAGAGGTTCTCGGCCAACTTATACGCCTCCGACTCCTCGGTGTAGTCCTTGGCCACCTCTGCCAAGACGCGTTCCACGGCCGACTGCCAGATATCGAGGGTGTCGACATCGGGATTCGCCCCATTGTTCGTGAGGATGGCATTGATGTAGGTCTGTGCGTTCTTCATGTTGCCGATCCAGGCGGGAGTCTTGAATTCCACGGCATAGTTGCCCGTAAAGATGGGGGTGTCGTCGCCCTCCTGGGTAGCCGTGAGGGGATGCAGGTAGAGGCGGAAGTCGGCGATGTCGCGCCACTGGGAGAGATAGTTGTTGCACCAGGCCTTGAAGTCGTCGACGGTAGCCAAATTGGCGGGATAGATCACTCCGGAGAAGACGCTGAGCATGAGCAGCGTCTGATAATACTGATTATAGATACCTGGCACCTCGTCGTTGAGGAAGTTGTTGATGGCCCTGTCGCAGTAGGTTTTCAAGGAGGCCATCAGCAGGGCGTAGTCGGTACCCTGGGAGCGCAGATGGGTCACGGGATAGAATCCGCTCTTCCAGCTGTTGAGAGTCATGATCTGCTGGAACATGCAGTTGTAGGTGTCCTGGTCGATCTCGCCGCTTTCCAACTGTGCCTGCAGGGCGGCCATGTCATCGGCCAAGGAATACATCTTGGTCGTAGAGAGTCGGATCACCTGCGAGGCGCGAGCGGGGTCGGGAGAGCTCACGCCCAAGGCTCCTGTGCTGAAGGCGGTGAAATACTGGCCCGAAGAGGGCTGTGCCAGACAATAGTAGGCATTCAGACTGTCGGGATAGCCCCCTTGCTGGGCGGAGGCGGTGAGGCTGAGGGCAGAGAGCAGAAGACAGCCCACAAAAGTAAAAATCTTGTTCATAGGGTATGGCTTTAAATAATTTTTTGCCAAAAATAGGGAAAAAGCAGGCTGCGGAATATCGATTTTCGGAAAATCGGATATCGAAAAAAGGAAAAATCCCCTCTGCCGCTGTCGGCAAAGGGGATTCCGCCCGTAGGCTGATGCTGAAGAAACGCGGGGCAAAGGTCAAACGGAGATAGGTCGGGGCCTCTTCGGGAAAAGGCTCAGGCCTCCCGACGACGAGATTCCAAGGGGAGAAGCGCCTCCCTATCTCACCACTACCTTCCGTCCGTTGATGATATAAATTCCTCTATGGTTGGGCTGGGCCACTCTGCGTCCCTGAAGATCAAAGACAACCTTGGTGGCTGAAGTCGTGGGAATCGGAAGGAGGCCTTCAGCGATCTTGGCATAGTAGAATGCCGTGTTGGCCGGTAGGGTTTCGGGCTTCTCAAGGAAGGCAGGTTTACCGTTGGCGAGCGTCAGAGTCTGCGCTCTGTTAGTGTTTTGCCGGGCAAAGAGGGTACCACTGAGCACATTGCCATCTATGGGGGCTAAATCGCCATCGAGCGGTGTCAGCTGGTTTTGGGTGAGGTCGGCTGACTTGGACCTCACGACAACCGGCGTATGGGCTGGAACCCTACCGTCGGAGAGGGCATTGAGCGTGGTAGCGCCAGTAGTGGTGTCTACAGCCGAAACGGTATAGACCGAAACGTCGGCGGAGAGCACACGATAGGGGAAGTCGGTGTTGAGGGTGGTATAGTAATATCCGTCGTCGCCCTTCAGGCTGGCCTGAGGAGCCACGGAAAAGGGAGAATGATCGTTTACCTCCTCGGGGGTCCAGGTGAGACGCTGGCGCTGCTCCGCCGTGAGACTCACTCCGTTCGTGCCGAAAGCGTCAGGCAACGGCTGGGCATAGAGGTCACCATTCTCATCGGTCGACAGGGCATAGACCATGTCGGCCTTGGTGTTGTCGAAGAGGTTCTCGGCCAACTTATACGCTTCCGACTCCTCGGTATAGTCCTTGGCCACCTCAGCCAGGACGCGTTCCACGGCCGACTGCCAGATATCGAGGGTGTCAACATCGGGATTGGCCCCATTGTTCGTGAGGATGGCATTGATATAGGCCTGCGCGTTCTTCATGTTGCCGATCCAGGCGGGTGTCTTAAACTCGACGGCATAGCTGGTGGAGAAATAGGGATCGCCGCCATCTGTAGGAGTAATATAGAGAGGACGCATATATAGAGAGAAGTCGGTTATATCACGCCACTGGACAAGATATCTCTCGCACCAAGATCTGAAGGCTTCCTCTGTGGCGAGATCGGCGGGGTAGATCACACCGGAGAACACGGCCAAAAGCGTCAAAGCGTCGTGATACTCGTTGTAAATGTCAGGAACCTCATGATTGAGGAAGTCGGTGATGGCGCTGTCGCAGTAGTCGCTCAACCTGGAGAAGAACAGGGCGTAATCTGCACCCTGAGTACGAAATTCCTTAACTGGATGGGATCCGTTTTTCCAAATGTTGAGGGTGAGGACTTGTTGGGAAAGAGTGTTGTAGGTAGCTGTGTCAATTTCACCTTTATCCAAGCGCGACCGCAAATCCGCCAAATCGGCGGAAATGTTATACAACTTAGAAGTAGAGAGACGAAACACCTGCGAAGCATTGGAGGGATTGGCTGAGGTTACGCCAATGCCCCCCTCAGTGAAGGCGGTCATATACTGATTCAAATCGGGATTGGACAGTCGGTAATAAGCATTAAGGCTGTCGGGAGTGCTTACGTTTTGGGCTGAAGCCGCAGAACCCACCATACAAAGCAGCACAGACAATACTAAAGTAAAAATCTTGTTCATAGCACATAGGATTAATTTTTGCCAAATATACAGAAAATATCGATAGAAAGGTAACAATTTTCGGATAATCTGACATCGAAAACGAAAAAATCCCAATTTCCCTATTATTTTAAGGTGGTAAACGTTTATTATTATTTTCTACTCTTTAGGATACAAACCTTTTGAGGGTTGATGGATGATGTCTTAGCCCCCCACACAAGGCCGTTTCCTTCCGCTCGGCAGCCTCCCTCAGCGGAGCCAAAGGTCCTCAGAGGTTGGTCAGCCACCCTGCGGGAAGGCGGCTCAGCCATCACGACGACGAAATTCTAAGGGGAGACAATGGTTGCGGAGGGAAAACTCACGATAGAAGAAGGAGCGGTTGCGGAAGCCGCAGGCGTTGATGATCTCCGATACCGTCATATCGGTCGTCTTGAGCAGCATCTCGGCATGCACGAGCCGGTATTCCAAAATGAAGTCGCCTGGAGAGATTTTCGTGAGTTCACGCATCTTGCGGTAGAGTTGCGACCGGCTGACGGTGAGGTCACGGGCCAGTTGATCGGGCGTGTAGCCATCGTCGCTGAAGTGCTGACGCAGGATGTCAACGGCCTGATAGATAAATTTCTTATCTTTCTCATTCAGGCCCAGACAGTCAAAGCGTTGGGCGTAGGCCATGGCTGACTGGGAGAAATCTCTCATGCGCTGGGTGTCGAGAACGGCGTGGTCGACTACGGTTATGAAATACTGGGTCGTGAAGGGGCGCTCCAAAATCGTATTCACGCCCATGGCCAGCACTCCGGCAAACGATTCCCGCTCTCCCTCGTCGCAGACACCGATGATGGGGATGAATTTCGTCAGTGGATCAGTCCTCAGACGGGTAATGAAGCGGTTGTCGTCCGACAGCTCACAGACGATCAAGTCAGTCTTTAGGGCACCTAAACTCCCGGCCATGACATCATCTGGGCTCACGGCGATCCAGTCATAGTGCTCACCCAAAGCTCTTCGGGCAAAGTCTGCCATGGCGGCACTGCATCCGACAAGCCCCACTCGCTTGTCCTTCTGCTGCATGATTCGCTCCACCACCGTGCCGTCCTGCGGTTTGGGCGGGGCTGGCAACGGCATCTGAGCGAGGGTCAACTGGAATTCTATTTGCCGGCTTTCCTCCCCATGAGTCACAATCGTCAGTCCGCCGCCCAGTCGCTTCAACAGGCTGTTGCTAATGGTCACGCCGATGATGCGTCCCACACCCGTCTGATCCTTCTCCAATTGGTCTACGGCCTTATGGGTATTGAAGATTTCAGTCATTTCTTCCTCATTGGGCGATTGTCCCTGACAGACAGGGCATCCTCACAGTATTCTCCTTACGCACAGGGCCGGATTCCACTGCGGGAATCCGGCCCTGTTTCTTTAGCCGTCATTTTCATTCATCGCTCTCTGCTTTAAGTCTGGCAGCTCCGAGAGCATACCGTCGAGGTGCTGCGGCTCGCACGACCTCTGCAGCGTGAGAAGCGTCAGAAGTTGATACCCACCCCAAATTCCACGGTGAAGGGACGGATGTAGGTGCCCGACATCACGGTGCCGTATTTGGTCTTGGCTTCCTCAGAGGTCATCAGATCGGTGCCGGAGATGGAACCTTTGGCACCGCGCTGGTTGAGCAGGTTGACTACGTTGACGTAGGCGTTGAAATTCTTGTTGATCTTGTAGCCCAAGCGAGCAAAGGTCTCCCAGTGAGGTTCAAACGATAGCGTGTTGGAGAGGTTGGCATACTGCTTGCCGAAGTAGCGAGCATGAAGGCCGAGGTTCCATCCCTTGTAGATAAAGGTGGGGTCGATCTCCATCAGAATCTTAGAGATGCCGGTCACGACGCTGCCGTCGAAGTCGAAGTCGCGGGTGGTTCCGTCGCTGAACTTGAGCGTGCCGTTATAGTTGCTGTATTTGGGATTCTGAAGGGTGAGCAGGAAGTGCATGTTGAACCAGCGGACGGGCTTGAGGATCACGTCGGTGGTCCATCCGATGGTGTGGACGTCGTATTTCACCAGGGCGCGGGCCACGAGGTTGGTTTCGGGATTCACGAAGTTGCTGTTGGCACGGTAGTTGCTCTTGCTGATATAGGAGAGTAGGGAAACCACGCTGATGTACTTGCCGTTGTAGTAGAGCCCGCCCGAGAGCATCGGGGTCTTCGACTGAGTGAGGTGGGGATCGCTGCCGGTGTTGTAGTTGCCCAAGATCCCACCGGTCTCGGTGTAGAGGGCATCGGCCTGTGCGCCAAACTCGCGGGTGATCTTATAGACAGCACCCAAAGCGAAAGTCTTGTTGAGCCACTCGTTGCCGATTTTGGCCTCGGCTCCGTTCAAGCCTCCCTTGCGGTTGGCCGCAGGCATATAGCGGCCTCTGAGGTTCTGATATTCCAGTCGAATGCCAGCTTTCAGGTCCAGGCGGGGGTTCACGGCCCAGGCGTCCTTAAGAATGAGAGAGAGTTTGTTCATGTTGCCGCGGTGATATTCCATCACGCTGTTGAATGCGTGGAATCCGTCGACATATCCAGTGGCTCCACCGGGCACGAGAAGGCTGGGATTGTCCTCGATGGACTGGGTGTAGGAGACCGACTCGGTGTAATATTTCTTGATGTGATAGAACATGTCCTGCAGGGCCACCGACCACTTGTGGCTGCCGGCCTTACCACTCAGTCGGGCCTCGGTGATCCAGGTATATATGGGTGTGCGGGCGGTGTTCATCGTCAGCACGTTCTGCACGTATTCTCCCGTGTAGGCATTGCCGTTGAGGTAGGTGTAGTTGGTGCCTGCCTTAGCCACGCCAGCCATCACTGGCGAGGCGATGCCCACTATAGAACGGCGGAAGCGTGTAGTGAAATCCAGCCGAAGTCCATTGCTGAAGGTATTGTTCCACAACAGGTCAAAGGCGTGGGAGTCGGCGCGGTAGGCGTCGTTAGGATCCACATACTTGGTCTCGCCGGTAAAGGCGTCGCGCATGGTGTAGATGCGGTTGCCGATGAGGTAGTTGTCGGTACCAATCTTGAATCCGTCGTATTCTTTCACCTTGCCGCCATCGGAATATACATAGGGCGCAAAGTAGCTGTTCTGAAGGCTCTTCACGTGGGCATAGCGGTAGAAGAGGGTGACAGATCCTTTACCCAGCCACGAGTCGCGGTAGTCCTTGGTGAGGCCTAACTTGAAGAGCTTTGCGTTGTCGGCATAGTATTTGGTGAGGCCTTTGGCATCAAACGTTCCTGGGTCGAAGTCGATATAGGCACCTGCGGCATATTTCCATCCCTTGGCGATAGGACCGCTGACGGCGGCTGTACCGCGCAACAGGCCAAAGTGGTTGGACGACAGATTGGCCTTGAACTTCAGTTTGTCGCTACCCCGATTGTCTTCGGAAGAAACCGAATAGCCCAATGTGCCACTCTGCAAGGCGGTCTCGGCAATGCCCATGAGTCCGCTCTTCACAAACATAGCATCCTGACGCCAGATGGTGGTGGGCATTTCGGGCCAAAAGTGATAGGTGATGGGCAGACCATTCTGGAAGATGTTGGTGCCGCCGACAGAAGCCGGCAGACCAATATTGATTTCACGTGGCCCCACAGAGTTCTGTGCGTTGAGCATCACATTGCGGTCGCCGCCGTCTCCGGCCTTCACCTTCGTGCTGTCTTTCTGAGCCTGCGCAGGCAAGGCCACAGCGGTAGAAAGGGCAGCAAACAGAATCAGTTGTTTTGTTTTCATATATTTTAGTTTTATTCAGATAGTTTATTCCTCGGTTTTTGGAGAATCACCTTCTTTTGATTTTCGTTTGCAAAATTAACATTTTTACTGTCATTCTATTTTCTGCTACCAGCAAACGGATTTAGAAAACACGTTTGGCCTTTTTCGTTTTTCTGCAAAATGTTTTGTTTTTCTATCATCGCCCGTTACTATTGGGATTTTAACAAGAAATATTTGTCGTTTTTCTCTTTTCAACGAGAGATTTTCGAAGAAGTTTGACTAAATTTGCAAATAGAAACAAAGACCTGAGATGAAGAAGAAAATCCTAATAGCGTTGGGCACGGTCCAAGTCATCTTATTGGCCGTATGGCTGGTCGATCCCAACTGGTGGCATACAGGCAGAAAGATGGTCGCCACCGGACAATACAACACCGCCAAATATCTGAGCAGCCGCAACGTGACAGCTTTTGCCGAGGATGCCAAGCATCATATTTGGATTGGCACGTCAGAGGGCTTGAACATCTTCGATGGCCACAATTTCATTCAGCTTCTCCATGATGGCAGCGACTCAACGACACTGCCCGACGACAACATAAAATGCATCTTCCACTCTAAGGACAACCGCATGTTTGTCGGCACCGCCAACGGCCTGGCCGAGTATATTGGTGCCTATCAGTTCCGCAATTTCAATATTCCCTCCACGGCATGGGGTGTGACGCAGATTGCGGAGACAGCCCGCGGTGAGATTCTCGTCAATAATGGTGCTGATGTCTACACCATTGGCGATGATTCGGTCAAGCCCTATTTCCATTTCCGTCTTTCCTATCTTTTCAACTATCTCATACCCGATCGACGTGGAGGATTCTGGACGATAGAGCAGGACAAGCTGACCCATCATAATAAGGAGAAGCAGCCCGACCGCAAACTCGTCGTGCCCCATGCCAATGTGGATTATTATCATTGTGGCGGCGACACTCTCTGGGTAGCCCAAAGCCGTGTCGTTACGGGTATCGACCTGAACACTAACCGCGAGATCTATCATTCCAAGAAAGATTTGCCCATTCTGCCTACGACGCTTTTCCCCACCCAATCCCACAAACTTTTTCTCAACAGCGGCTATCATGGACTTTACTCCCTCGATCTCAACAATGACTTACTAACCAAGGTCTCTGATTCGGAACTTCATTTGAGCCACAAGGATGTGACCATTTCCGCCTTGTTCCGCGACAGCGACAACAACGTTTGGATAGGATATCAGGAGGGAGGCTTTCAAGTTGTCTCTGCTATCAGCACCCCCGTAGCCTCTTCGGTCAACAGTGCGTTGAGCCAAGTCACCAGCGGGGAATCTGTCATCTCATTAGGCAGTGTTGCTGACGGTATCATCGGTGCCACCGAAGACAGGGTGTTCTATTACCGGCCGTCGGCAGGAACGACCACGTTGTATCCATTCTATGATATATTCCCCGACAGTCCCTTCTTCCGCCAGACGCTCGTCAGTGTGGTTCCCCATGACGCTCAGTCAGCGTGGCTTGTTAGCAACGTGAGGATTCTCTCCTGTCTGTTGCACGACGGAAAGATCAGCGTGCTGAGACGAGTCTACAGCCGACAGCACCTTGGCCCCCCGCTCGGAAAGGCTATCCGCATGGGAGACGACATCTATGTGACAAGTGGCAGCCGCTACATCATCAAGGCTCAATTTGAATCGGATAAGGCTGATTCCATCCTCGTCGACCATAAAGATTACGACGCGGGAGCACAGTTGGCTGCACTCCCCGACGGGCGTGTGCTTATCGTGATGAAGAATATGCAAATGGCTGTGATCCGCCCCAACGGGAAAAAGGCCCAATTATTAAAAACAGCATGTGCCAACCGTCCCACCAACTTCGTTCCCTCGGCCATTCTCTGCGACCGCCGCGGGCGCGTCTGGATAGGCTCCAAGCGAAACGGGCTCTACCATTTCAACCCTTCAACAGGTGATATGAGGAAGGATTCTATTGTTCCCGACAAGGACATCCAGTCGATTGTAGAAGGTTCCGACGGATTGCTGTGGATTTTCTCCCACGACAACATTCTGGTCTACAACGCCGACAAGGCCCACTTCTATTTCTATCCCCTTACTGGAGTAAGCAATTGGCAGTCGAGTCAGCCGCTCAATTTTCGTAATGCCTGTTTCCTACCTCAAAGCAACGCCATGGTGGCCGGCACCTCCTCGGGCTGCATGGCACTGCCCGTCGTGAAGAATATTGAGGCCTACCGGCCTGCGCTCTCCTTCACAGGCCTGTTTGTGGAGAAGTCCGACGGCCGTCCGCAACTTGTCAACAGCGAGATCAAGAATGGGGACAAATTCACTTTTTCCCACACCGACAACGATCTCACCGTCTATTTTGGCAGCAACGGCTACAACAATCGTGGCCACTATCTCTATCAGTATAAGCTGGAGGGCCACGACCTCAGCTGGCAGTCGGCCACCTCGATGCTCCGGGCCCATTTCAGCGACCTGGCCCCCGGCTCCTATAAGTTGCGCCTGCGCCTGGTGGCCTCGCCCAGTGAGCCTCCGGTAGCCGAAGCCTCCATTCATATCAAGGTGAAGTCTGCTTTCTGGCTGTCGCTCCCCGCATTGTGGTTTTACCTCATGTTGTTTTTGGCTCTCGTCGCCTATGCCAACCGGCTCTATCTGCACATGCGCACGGAGCGGATGGAGTTAGCGCGGGTGAGCCGCGACCACGAGCGTGACAAGCTGACCAACGAGATGAACATGAACTTCTTTGCCAATGTCTCCCACGAGTTCCGCAATCCGCTCACTATCATTGCCGGACCCCTCATGGTGCTGCGCGACGACAAGTCACTGCCACAACATGCCCGGCATCTGATCAATATGGTATGCAAGAGTGTCAACCGGATGCTGCGGCTCATCGACCAGATGCTCGACTTCAACCAGTTGGAGACCGATGTGCTCAGGTTGAGAGTGGACCAGTACGACATCGCCGCCGAGCTGGCCCAGATAGTCGGCATTTTTAGCGAGAGTGCCGAACTCAGGAACATCCACGTAGAGCAGGAGGGACTCCATGGGAATCTCTATGGATGGATCGACAGGGACAAGTTGGAAAAAATCATGAGCAACCTGCTCACCAACGCCTTGAAGCATGTACCCGACGGCGGCACGATCCGTGTATCCCTGCAGGAAGTTCAGCCAGACGGGCAACCGTCCAACTGCGCAGACAATTCGTCGGACAGCCACGGGCGAATGATTACCGTTGAGGTATTCAACAATGGTAATAACATAGCCCCCGACAAGCTGCCCTTTGTGTTCAGACGCTACTATCAGACCGGACAAGCCACCGCCAACCATCAGTATGGCTGGGGCACGGGGCTGGGGCTCTACTATGTGAAGCGCTTGGTGACCCTTCACCGAGGCACGATCGACGTCGTCAATGCCCCGGGCGGCGGTGTGACGTTCCGCTTTTCGTTGCCTGTCGACGAAGCTGTCTACCGTGAGGCGGAGCACCTGTCGAAAGATGAGGGAGCCATGCGCATCCCCATCATCCAGGAAGACAACACAGCCGAAAAGAAAGTTGAGGAAAACCAGCAGGTAGTGAACCGTGCCGCCAAAAGACCTGTGGTGATGATGATAGACGACGACACCGACGTGGCACAATACGTGAGGAGCATTTTCTCAGGACAATACGTCGTCGTCAACCGCTATTCTGCCGAGTCGGCCTTAGAGAGCATGGAAGAGGTGAGCCCCGACATCATTCTTTGCGATGTTGTCATGGGCGAAATGAGTGGCTACGAATTCTGCCGCCGCATCAAAAACAATCTGATGTACAGCCATATTCCCGTGATCCTGCTCACCGCCAAATCCAATATCACGGAGCAGGTGGAGGGGCTGCAGACGGGTGCAAGCGCCTATGTGGTGAAGCCTTTCGATCCTCGCTATCTCAAAGCCTTGGTAGAGAGCCAGCTCAAGGGTGTGGAGCGCATACGCCAGATACTCAGCGAGGGAGAGCCGATGAAGAAGACACCCGACGGACTCTCGGAGCAGGACCGCAAGTTTATGGAGCAAGTCTACGAACTCATGGAGCACCACCTGCAGGACAACGACCTCAACGTGACGACCATTAGTGCCGGTCTGTTGATCAGTCCTTCGAAATTCAACTACAAGCTGAAGGAACTCACAGGCGAATCACCGGGAGCCTTCTTCCGCAAGTTCAAGCTCAACCGTGCTGCACGGCTACTGCGCGAAGGCGGGCATAACGTCTCTGAGGTGGCCTACATGACGGGCTTCGGCACCGTCTCCTATTTCTCTGTAGCCTTCAAAAAGCAGTTTGGCGTCAGCCCCAGTGAGTTCAAATAAAGCTTGCCTCGCCTCAGTTTTTTAGGATCAACTAAAGAAAAAAATACGTCTACTTTTGTTTCGTGGCGATCGTTACGTGATATCGTGGCGGTCGCCACGTGATGCTGTTGCGGTCGCCATGTAATGTTGCGGCGGTCGCCACGTGATGCTACGGCGGTCGCCATGTAATGCTGCGGCGGTCGCCACGTAATGCTACGGCGGTCGCCACGTAATGCTGCGGCGGTCGCCACGTGATACGACTTCACCTGAAACAACAAAAAAAAGAAGAAGAAAGACTAAGAACCTTTACCTCTCTATCATGCACCATTCACAATGCACGATTCATCATTCTTCATGCATAATTACCTTGCAGAGCAACAATTATGCATGATCGCCATTCGGCGCACTAAGATATTTCGATAAAAACAAAAATTTTTGGATAAAAACAAAAACTTTTTTGCGTGATCCCTTAACTAAAATGAAGAATAGAAAAAAAAAGATGGGCTAACTTTAGCTAATTTTGCAGCAGAAAACCAAAAACAAATAAGACCAAGATGACCGACACGATAATGCCTTTTGCGCGTCCGCTCTATGTGATGGCCAAACCCGTTGGAGCCTCCTGCAATCTTCGCTGCAAGTATTGCTACTACTTGGAGAAGCAGAACCTCTATCATTTTACGGGGAAGCGCACGATGACCGATGAATTGCTTGAAGACTTCACTCGCCAGTATATTCAGGCGCAGACCCAGCTTCAGGTGCTCTTCACCTGGCATGGCGGAGAACCGATGATGCGCCCGCTCTCCTTTTATAAAAAAGCAGTGGAACTACAGAAGAAGTATGCCGGTGGCCGCTACATCGCCAATTCCATCCAGACCAACGGCACCCTGCTCACCGATGAGTGGTGCAGGTTTCTGAAAGAGAACGACTGGCTCGTGGGCATCTCCATCGACGGTCCGCAGGACTTCCACGACGAATACCGCCGCACAGCCACCGACCGTCCCTCGTGGACAAAGGTCATGCAGGGCATCCGTCTGCTTCAAAAATATGGCGTGCGCTGGAACGCCATGGCCGTGGTCAACGATTTCAATGCCGACTACCCCCTTGAGTTCTACCATTTCTTCCGCGACAATGGCTGCGAGTATCTGCAGCTCTCCCCCATCGTGGAACGCATCGCCGTCCATGCCGACGGCCGGCATCTGGCCGACCTCAACGACGCAGAGGATTCACCGCTGGCCGATTTCTCTCTCACGCCCAAGCAATGGGGCGAATTCCTCTGCGCCATCTTCGACGAATGGGTGCGCAACGATGTGGGCCGCTTCTATGTGGAGACCTTCGACTGCATGTTGGCCAACTGGGCGGGGCAGGATCCCGGCATCTGCATCTACGGCAAGGAGTGTGGGCATGCAGGTGTGATGGAGTTCAACGGCGATGTCTACAGCTGCGACCACTTCGTCTTTCCCGAATACCGCTTGGGCAATATCCGACAGCAGACCCTTGTGGAGATGCTCTATGGCGAGAAACAGCAAAAGTTCAGCGAGCTCAAGCACAAGTCGCTGCCCCGCCAGTGCCGGGAATGCAAGTTTGAGTTTGCCTGCCATGGCGAGTGCCCTAAGAACCGTTTCCTTCGCGACCGCTACGGCAATCCCGGGCTCAACTATCTCTGCGCGGGCTATCACCACTTCTTGGAGCACATCGAGCCCTACATGAACTACATGAAGCGTCAGCTCGACCTCAAGCAGCCCCCCGCAAACATCATGGAAGCCCTCAGGAAGGGTGACGTGAGCGGTGTGAGACGATAAGAAATATAATCCAAAAACAACAATTCATATTCAACTATCTATGATGAACAAAAAATTAATGATCCTTCCCGTGCTGGCCTTGGGAGCCGGCATAGCGCAGGCACAGAACGACCCCAATCATCCCAACATCGTATTCGTCCTTGCCGACGACATGGGCTTTTCCGGTATCCATGCCTATGGCGGCAACCTGATTCCCAGCCCCAATATCGACTTCCTGGCCGACAACGGCATCGTATGCGACAACTTCCGCTCTACCCCCATCAGCTCTGCCACCCGCGTATGCCTGATGACAGGAAAATATCAGCAGCGTGCCGGACTCAACCACATCTATTCCGAGGTGGATCCCATGGACGGCCTCGACCCCGCCAAATACCCCTCTTTCGCCAAGATTCTGCAGCAGGCAGGTTATCATACCGGTCTGATCGGTAAGTGGCACATGGGACAGGACATCAAGTTCAACCCCCTCAACCACGGCTGGGACGTGTGGCACGGCTACACCATGGGCAATATCGACTTCCAGTCGCACTACAACACGATCCACGAGAAAGACTGGTGGGACGGCAAGACACGCAAGGACGAGCCGGGCTATGTGACGACGCTCATCAACAAGTATTCCTGCCAGTTTATCAAAGAGTCAGTGGCCAAGAAGCAGCCTTTCTTCCTCATGGTTTCCGAAAACGCCGTTCACGTGCCCATGCAGGGTCCCAACGACCCACCTGTACGTACCGACTCCACCTGTCCCTATCGCAACGATGAGAAAATGACCGACACTGAATACCGCCGCGTATACCAGGACATGGTACGCGAGATGGACAAGGGTGTGGGCGAAATCATGCAGACACTAAAAGAACAGGGCGTACTCGAGAATACCATCATCATCTATACCTCTGACAATGGCGGCGAAGCCGTCGCAGCACAAAAGTATCCTGGCAACAACGGCTACTTCCGCGGTGCCAAAGGAAGTGCTTATGAAGGCGGTTGCCGCGTGCCCCTTATCTTCTATTATCCCAAGGAATGGGGCCACCGTCACACAGAGGAGGCCATGTCGGTGGTCGACATGATGCCCACCTTCCTCGATATGTGTGGAGTCTACAACCCCCGCAAGGTCGACGGTGTGTCTATCTACCCCACCCTGCGCAATGGCAAGGCGATGCCAAAGCGTAAAATCTTCGATGCCCTCACAGGCTGGATGAATGTTGTCGACGGCGACTGGAAGTGCGTCTGGACCAAGGACAAGCAAGGCCAGGACAAACTGGAACTCTTCAACCTCTACACCGACCGCAACGAGGAGCACGACCTCTCGGCCATGTTCCCCGACAAGGTAGCCGGCTACAAGCAGGACATGCTCAACTGGTGGGCCGACTGCACCAAAGGAACCCGCCTCGAAGGCCGCACCACTTGGAATTCCGGCTGGGTCGTGGAACTCAAAGATAAACTCGCCAAAGAGGGTAAATCTATGATGGACCTGCCCTTCTTCCAGCAGGCCATGGGCAAAGCACTGATGAATCCCGTGAAGAAATCAGGCAAAAAACGTAAATAACTTTTTCTTTAACATGAAGGGAATCTTTTCCGCCCATTATCATACCAATAAATAGGCGGGAGGATCCCCTTCTTTATTGTAAACCTCAATAATGATGAAATCCAACATTTCTTATATCCGATTGGCAGTATCCGCTTTGGCCATCAGCTCTGCCACTCAAATGAGCGCCCAGACTCCTCAGTTGGGCAAGGCTCCTCTCCAGCAGGTCATCAATGCCATGACACTCCAGGAGAAGCTTAAAGTCATCATCGGCCCCAACGGACAGATGGCCACTTTGGACGCAGCCACCATCGGCAATGCCAGCAGTCTTGTGCCGGGTGCCGCCGGACAGATTGGCGGTGTCGACCGCTTGGGCATTCCCGTTCTGGTGATGGCCGACGGTCCGGCCGGACTGCGCATCAGCCCCACCCGCGCAGGCATCGACAAGACCTTCTATTGCACCCATTTCCCCGTGGGCACGCTGCTCAGCTCCACTTGGAATCAGACGTTAGTAGAAAGCGTGGGCCACGCCATGGGCGACGAGGTGAAGCACTATGGAGTAGACGTACTCTTGGCACCCGGCATCAATATCATGCGCAACCCGCTCTGTGGACGCAACTTTGAGTATTACAGTGAGGATCCGCTCGTGGCCGGCAAGACTGCCGCGGCCATGGTGCGAGGCATACAAAGCAACGGCGTAGGCACTTCGGTGAAGCACTTCGCCCTCAACAATCAGGAGACCAACCGCACCGGCTACAATGTCGTTGTCGACCCGCGTACAGCCCGGGAGATCTACCTCAAACCTTTCGAGATAGCCGTGAAGGAAGCTCAGCCCTGGACGGTGATGTCGTCTTATAATCTCGTCAACGGCACGATGACCAGCGAGCGGGCCGACCTGCTCTCGGAGATTCTGCGCCGCGAATGGGGATTCAAAGGAGTCGTCACTACCGACTGGTATGGCGGGCGCAATGCCGTTCAGCAAGTCGTGGCCGGCAACGATCTGCTCATGCCCGGCCGATACACACAAACAAGAGACATCACAGAGGCCATCAACAGAGGCCTACTCAACTATGAGGACTTGGACCGCAACCTCAAGCGCACCTTAGAAATGATACAGCGCTCACCACGCTTCAATGGCTACGTACCCGACAACCATCCCGACCTGAAGGCCCACGCTGTTGTGGCAAGAGAGGCAGCTACAGAAGGCATGGTACTGCTCAAAAACCAGAAACAGACACTCCCCATTTCCTCAAAAGTCAAGAAAATGGCTGTCTTCGGCCGCACTTCCTACGATTTCTTAGCGGGCGGAACCGGCTCGGGCGATGTGCATCACGCTTATGTGGTCTCGCTCATCGAGGGTCTTCAGAATGCAGGCTACAGCGTAGACAAAGATCTGCGCGAGACCTATGAGCAGTATATTCCCGAGGCCAAAACCAGAGTTCCCAAAGACACCTCTCTCTATGCCCAGTTCCTTCCCATCAAGATGATCCCGGAGATGAGCCTCAACGGAGTGGATGTCAACCGACTTGCTGCCGAAAACGACATGGCCGTCATCACCATCGGCAAGAGCTCGGGCGAGTTTGCCGACCGAAAGATTGAGGGAGGCTTCAACCTCACGCCAGCCGAGAAGGAGATGATCTCCACCGTCTGCAAGGCTTTCCACGCCAAGGGCAAAAAAGCCGTGGTTATCCTCAACGTGTGTGGCCCGATAGAGACTGCCTCGTGGATTGGCGCCCCCGATGCCGTATTGGCAGCCTGGCTGCCCGGACAGGAGGGTGGCAACGCCGTGGCCGACATACTCTCGGGCAAAGTGACTCCTTCGGGCCGCCTGCCCATGACATGGCCTCGCTGCTATAGCGACGTGCCGTCGGCCAATGATTTCGTGCGCCCCGACGACATCTCAGACGCTGAGCTCATGAATTCGTACAATGGTATTCAGGGCGGCAATGCCAAATTGGGTAAGAAGAAAAACTTTGATGTCATCACCTACAACGACAGCATCTACGTGGGCTATCGCTACTACACGACCCGCAATGTGCCCGTCAGCTTCCCCTTTGGATTCGGATTGAGCTATACCAACTTCAAATACAGCAAGCCCTCTGCCACGGTAGACGCCTCAGGCAACATCTCGCTCTCGGTCAATGTCGCCAACAGCGGAAAGCTGAAGGGCAAGGAGGTGGTGCAGGTCTATGTCAGCGCACCTGCAAAAGATATGAACAAGCCTGCCCGAGAACTGAAGGCTTATGCCAAGACGCACGAACTGGCACCGGGTGAAAGCGAGACCATCACTCTCCATATTCCCTACAGCGACCTGGCTTCGTTCAACACGGCCGGCAGCTGTTGGCAAGTGGAGCCCGGCACCTACCGTCTGCTCATTGCACGCAACGCAGCCGACACAAATCCTCTGCAAATGAACATTACGGAAAAAGGTCGCGTGACAGAGACCGTAAAGCCCTGTCTGCTTCCATCATATCAATACAACGCAAGATGAATATCACCCAACAAGTCAACCTCACGGCAGGAATCCTGGCTTTGCTGCCGGGACTCAAGACGACGGCGCAGAACCAACAGTCCGCCCAGCATCCCAATATCATCTACATCATGAGCGACGACCATGCCTACCAGGCCATCAGTGCCTATGGCAGCGACATCTCGAAGCTCGCCCCCACACCCAACATCGATAGAATCGCCAAAGCCGGCGTGACCTTCGATCAGGCCTTTGTGGAGAACTCTCTATCAACACCCAGCCGGGCCTGTACCATAACCGGACTCTACAGCCATCAGAACGGACAGGAACAGCTCAACGAGGGCATCGACACAACGAAGGTGTTTGTCTCAGAACTTCTCCAACAATGCGGCTATCAGACAGGGCTCATCGGAAAGTGGCACATCCCCTGCACACCCAAGGGATTCGACTACTATCACATCTACAACGGACAGGGCGAATATTACAACCCGCAGTTCAAGGGCACCGACACCGGAGGCCGCTACGTTCAGGAACAGGGCTACAGCGCAGACCTCGTGGCCAGTCATGCCAAAGACTTCCTTGATCACCGCAACAAGTCGAAGCCCTTCTTTCTCATGGTACACTTCAAGGCTCCTCACCGCAACCAGATGCCCAATCTGAAGTATCTCGGCCTCTTCGACGATGTCACCTTCCCTCTGCCCGCCACTTTCTACGACGACTACGCCACCCGCTGCTCTGCCGCGCGCACACAGCGGATGAGCATCACCAAGGACTTGGAACTCATCCAGGATCTGAAGGTGGTGCAGATGAAGGACTCCCTCAAGGATCCCTACAACCAAGAATTCTCTTGGATGTGCTATCGCGTTGGGGTTGAGCGCATGACTCCCGAGCAACGTGCCGCTTGGAACCGCTACTACATCCCGCGTGGAGAGCAATTCATCAACCGCCACCTCACGGGCAATGCGCTTTCTGAGTGGAAATACCAGGCCTATATGCGCGACTACCTTGCCTGTGTGCGAAGCGTGGACGACAACGTGGGACAGATCCTCGACTACCTAAAGGTAAACGGTCTGGACAGCAACACCGTGATCATCTACACCAGCGACCAGGGATTCTACTTGGGCGAGCACAACTGGTTTGACAAACGCTTCATGTATGAGCAGAGTCTGCGCACGCCTCTTCTCATGGCTTGGAAGGGACATATCAATCCTGGACAACACTGCTCGGCCATGGTGCAGAACATCGACTATGCCCCCACCTTCCTCCAACTGGCCGGTGGGAAGAAGACCGGCGAGATGAGCGGACGCAGCCTCACCGAGGTCTGGAACGGAAAAATGCCCGCCGACTGGCGCAAGAGCATCTATTATCACTACTACGACTATCCCGCCTTCCACCAGGTGAGGCGCCACGACGGGGTGCGCACCGAGCGCTACAAGCTCATCCACTTCTATGGCAAGGGAGGACACCGAGCCGAGACAAGATGGTATCAGACCGATCCAAAGACGACGGAACACCGTATACTGCAAATGCTCCGCAAACTCGACTACACCCGCGACAGCGACCCGGACATCGACTCTTGGGAACTCTACGATCTCAAGGCCGATCCCAACGAGGTGAACAACATCTTCGGGCAGCCTGGAACTGAAAAAATAACAAAGGATTTAAAGTCATTGCTCAACAAGTATCGCAAGGATCTCAAGGTGAAAGAATATTGATTTGGGAGACTGAAATCCACCAGCCGGCTACAGTCGGGCCGACAGAATGCTCCATCCGCAATACCGTCAAAACGTGTATTGCGGATGTTTTTTCTATTTTATCAGTCACGTTGGCTGAAGTAAGACTCTTTTTATAGGGATTTCCCTATGTTAAAGTAGGAAAACGAATCGAAGGGTTCACGTTTTTTGTTTATCTTTGCAGTTACGAAGTGGGACAACAAAGAAAGGATAATTATGAAAAAGAGTTTGACCATAGCACTCAGCAGCCTGCTGATACTCAGCGGCTGCGACACCTACGCCGGCAGTAGTGCCTACTTGGGTTCCAACATTGGCGCCATATTAGGTTCGGCCATAGGCGGCATTAATGATGGACCGCGCGGCTCCGACGTCGGAACCATCATCGGTATGGCTGGCGGAGCAGTCGTTGGTGCGATCATTGGCAACAGTGCCGACCAACGCGCCCACGACGAAATGTTGGAGCACCGGGAGGCTGTGAAACAGCGCCGCATGGAACAGCAGCAGAACGAAATGCCCGAAAGCAACTATAGCAGCAACGACACTGACAACTACACGAGTGGCTTCGATGCCACCAACAGTGGCGACGACCGCATCTACGACTTCAGCAGTTCCGACTACACCGGCAACTATAGTGCCCAGACGCCCAAGGAGCAGATGCCACAAAACTCTTCGGTCGAGGATATGGCGCAAAGCTTTACCTATACGCCAAGCATCGAGATCCGCAATGCGCGCTTCGTCGACGACAATGAGGACGGAAAGATCCAGCGCGACGAAATCTGCAAGATCATCTTCGAGGTGATCAACCGTGGCAATCAGCCGCTCACCGATGTGGTGCCGACGGTGATCGAGGCCAACGGCAACCGCCACATCTTCATTTCGCCGAGTATGCACATAGAGAGTATAGCGCCTGACAAAGGCATCCGTTATACAGCGGTCATCAAGGCCGACAGCCGGCTCAAGGAGGGCAATGCCCGTTTCTGCGTCAGCGTCATTCAGGGCGGAAAAGCCATCTCAAAGGTTTCGGAATTCAACATACCAACAATCAGATAAAATCATCACTTCCACTCCATCGCACGACAAGGGCTGTCGCAAGTCCGGCCGTGCGATTTTTGTCTAACAGATAAGGAAAAATGCAGATACTCCTCGCTTGCGCAAAAATCATGAACGCGGAATCGAAGCCCACGTCGCTGCCCATCACGCGGCCGCGCTTTGAGGACGATGCCCGCAGGATAGCCTTAGAGATGTGTGGCAAACCCGTGAGCCAACTTCAGGAAATGCTGGAATGCTCGCCGAAAGTTGCGGGGCAGACCCTTCAACGCTACCAGCACTTCTTTGCCGACGAGAGCGAACAGATTGCCTTGCGCGCCTATTTCGGTCAGGCCTACAAATGTCTCGATGCTGCCTCACTGGGCGATGAAGACTTGTCTTTCGCCCAGTCGCACCTCCACATCACCAGTTTTCTCTACGGCCTTCTGCGCCCTCTCGACGGCATACGTCCCTACCGAATGGAGGGCCGGCTGAGCTTTGATGCCACAGGCGGCCTGCCGCTCTTCGATTATTGGAAACCGCGGCTGACACGAGTCCTCATCGATGCCGTGAAGGCCGACGACGGTATTCTCGTACATCTGGCCACCAAGGAAATGGAACGGCTCTTCGACTGGCGCGAAGTGAGTGACAGCGTGCGCATCATACAGCCACAGTTCTTTGTGGAGAAAGGCGGACGACTGAAGAATGTCACGGTCTACAGCAAGAGTTGCCGGGGAGCCATGACACGTTATATCCTTCGGCATCGATTGCAACATCCTGCCGACCTGCTCGGTTTTGAATACGAAGGCTTCCGGTTCAATCAATCCTACAGCGAAGCCGACCAACCTGTTTTCACTCTCTAACTGTAGACCTCATGCGACTATCCTCCCTCCTATTGCTTACCATCCTGCTGCAGGTCCATACCACGGTTTGGGCGAGTCCCGAACAAAAAGTTGTCGTAGCCGATGCCGTGAGCCATATGCCCATTGCCCATGCCAGCCTCTACACCAAAGAAGCCGGTGCCTTCCATGCCGCCATCACGGCTGAGGATGGCCATGCCGTGATCACGTTCACTTTCCACCATCTCACAGTCTCCCACCTCAACTACGAGAAGCGTCGTATCAGCCTTCTCACCGACACGATATGGCTGAAGCCGAAGAGCTTCGTCACGCCCGAAGTCGTCGTCACCTCGAAGGAGCCCGAATGGATTCGCCCCCTACTCAGGCAGTTTGTCAAAAACAAGGACAAGCTCTACTTCAACCGCGCCGACACTGTGGGCTACGACTACGAGTCGCAGAGCATCGACACCGGTAGCGTCTACCGCTATCATTCCAAGGGACTTCTGCGCCTCACCGCGTCCCCGGGAAACCGCTACCGATTTGCCCAGCGGGAAGGCATCATCTATTCGCCCGACAGCCTGCGCCTCACCGACACGAACAATCTGCGACGCATCCTCTACGAGGACTTTGTCGCCGACTTTGACGCGGCGTTCGTCCGCAACCACCGCTTCTTCGTCAACGGCGACTATACCGGCAAAGCCAATGAGGTCCAACTGGTCTATCGCAATCCCAAGCGCTCAGACGACCATGGCTCTTTCGTCATCGACACGGCACGGTGTGTCATCCTGCGGGCCAACAGCTATCGGGGGCTGCAATCCAATCTCGCGGCCAAGGTGGGCAAGGCGAGATACAAGCTCTTTCACGCGCTAACGGGCTACACCATCGACGGCTGGACGGTGGATTATCACGTGGAATACCAATGCCGGCGAGGCAACTGGTATATCAGACAGGCCGGCTATAAAATCGACGTTCATGCCTACACCTCTCAATCCCACGATAAATGGGACGAATTCCACCATAAGACGGGCGACGGATGGGGGCACATGGAAGCCACGCTCATGCTTACACCCTCGATTGAATCGGGACAAGCCGGCGACGAGTGGCTCACGCTTCCCCGGTCGTGGTATATCGGTATGCCTTACGAAACGAGCGAAGAGAATGAGATCAGCCTCAGCAATCTGCCCGCGCAGTGGCACGAATGGCAAGAGTGAGGATCATTACTGTTCCACTGCCCAATCGGCAACGCGGCCTGTAGTAAAAACGGCACGCTCCTTACACAGGATTGAAGTCGAAAACGGGAAATAGCAACCTAAATACAATAATATCAATCCTTTATCGTTCTTTATGTAAGATTCAGAAACTAAATCCGTATATTTTGAAATTATATGTACTCTCGATTTTTTGCTTAGCCATTCTTTGTTGCTGTCCTGCCTGGGGACAGAAACAGCGCGGCAAGGCCACATTCTACTCCCGAAGGGCTACGGGGGCGAGAGCAGCGAGCGGCGAACGCATCCACCACGACTCTCTCACCTGTGCCCACAGAAGTCATCCCTTCGGCACGATGCTCCGCGTCACCAATCTCGGCAATGGCCGGCAGGTGGACGTGCGTGTCACCGACCGCGGACCCTATGGGCGGGGAAAAATCATCGATCTCAGCTATGCGGCAGCCAAGGAGATCGGTCTGGTGGCACAGGGTGTCGGCATGGTAGAGGTGGAAGTCATCGACAACTCCAATCCAAGATTTCCCTTGAAAATGAAAGAGAAGGTAGGGCTCCCCGAAATCGATTTGGAGCAGATGCCCGTCCAATACCGGCTGACGGAAGATTGGAAGCCGAAGAAATCAGCGCCCAAGATTCATAAGAAACGCCCAAAGGGCGATAAGGCAAGCCATGAACACCAAAAATAGGCAATAGGCATTTCATTTCCGTTCTGCACAGCCTCAGCCGTCTGCTTATTGCCAAAGACCCACCTAAAAGGGAGAATCGTAAAATAACAACGGTTTTCACAATGTTTCTGCTCGTAATCCAATAAAATTATATAACTTTACGTCTAAATTAAACAAATTCAAGAACTATGGCTAAGTTAAATCGCTTAAAAGTAGTGCTCGTTGAAAAAGAGAAGAGTGGAAAGTGGTTGGCAGACCAATTAGGGAAGTCTACATGTACTGTTAGCAAATGGTGTAGTAATACAACACAGCCAGATTTGCAAACTTTGGATAAAATTGCCAAGATGCTTGATATTAATGTCAAAGAACTTTTAAACGATACCGAAAAAGATAAATAATATGGCTGCGATAAATGACTTGATTGCTCGAATTCAGGATCCTGAACTTCGTATGCGAATAGAGAAGGAGGTAAAGGATTTGACTAAACAAAAGAAATTTGGTCTTGTATTTGAGAACCATATACCAGAAATGACTTTACTCTATGACTATCCTATTAGTCGTGGATGTAAAGTGATTTGCAAGTCAGATGATGACAAGAAGCTCTTAGAGGATATTCTTTGGAAGGTAATGAAAATAAACAAGGGAAAGGCTACTTGTGTACATACTGTTACGAATGAGGAACAGACTTTTGATATTTCTGAGCTTATTTGTGTGGCCAAAAATGGCGAGCCTATTTATCCTTGTTTAAAGTTTGTTGACTCGGTTCAAAATGCACCTGATAGTGATTTGTGGCATACTCTTATAGAGGCAGATAACTATCATGCTCTTCAGCTTCTTGCTTACCTTTATCCAGGTAAGGTGGATTGTATTTATATTGACCCTCCATACAATAGTGGTGCAACAGATTGGAAGTATAACAACAACTATGTGGACGGGAATGACAGTTACCGTCACAGTAAATGGCTCGCTATGATGGAAAGTCGCTTGTTGCTTGCTAAAAAACTACTTAATCCTGATAATTCAGTCCTTATTATTACAATTGACGAAAAAGAATACCTTCATCTTGGCTGTCTATTAGAAGAGTTATTCCCAGAGGCAGATGGTAATAAAGATGACCATTATAAGGGGAGAGTATCAATGCAGATGATAAGTTCTGTCATTAATAGTGGTGGTGTTGCGCGCGATAAGCAATTTTTCAGAACAGATGAATACATCTATATTCTGTCTTTTGGCGAAGCTGGACCGTCAAAACTTCAACTTGATACTGAATGGGCAGTGAAAGCGGACGAAAGAGCTTCAAAAGTATCATGGAGGATGTCATTGGTTCGTGGTGGTTCTAACTCTACAAGGCGACATTCACCTGGGTGTTTTTATCCAATATTTGTGGCTAATGATGGCAGCCATATAGATAGTATTGGTTCACCTTTGCCTTTTGATGTTAGTAGAAATCAAATTCAGGTACCACAAGGCACTTTCGCTGTATGGCCATTGAAAACAGATAATTCTGAGGGCTGTTGGCAAATGTCTCCAACCTCTTTAAAGGAAGCAGTCAAAAATGGTTATGTGAGGTTAGGCGGTTTTACTGAGCGTGGAATCGCTATTAGTTACCTAAACAGAAAAGAAATAGAAAAAGTACATTCTGATGGTGTTGAAATTATAGGTCGAAGGCCCGATAATTCCATAATAACAAATGATACTGGTTTTGTTTTAAAAATTATACCAGGAACACAATGGAGGATTAAAAAACACAATGCCCGTGTAGGGGGAACGAATCTACTTAAAAGTTTGGGGATTGATGACAGATTCTCATACCCCAAGTCATTGTATGCAGTTCATGATGTAATTCGGTTTTTTGTAGCTGACAAGCCCGATGCATTAATTCTAGACTTCTTTGCAGGAAGTGGTACAACCCTTCATGCTGTTAATCTTCTAAATAAAGAAGATGGAGGTCATCGCCGGTGCATTATGGTGACAAACAACGAGGTGAGTGCAGACGAGGAAACAACTTTTAGAGCCAGAGGCCTGCATAAAGGTGATGAAGAATGGGAGAAGTTTGGCATAGCTCGCTATGTAAATTGGCCAAGAACAAAATGCTCAATTAAAGGTGTAGATGTTAATGGACAACCTATCAATGGCGAATATATTACTTCAAACACTCAAGAGGTTAAGCAGAAGCGTGTCATAAAACAATTATCTATAGACATTCCTGTTGGCAGGCAAGGCATAAATGCCAAGAAGCAAATAGTGGCTCTTATAAACGACAAGAAAATGCCGCAGAATTCAGTTACAGCAGACTGTCCTTATATTGTGAAAGAAGATGCTTCTACAGCGATATTGTTTGACATAAATAGTTTTGACGATTTTATCGAGGAAATCCATGAAGATATAGAGACAATTTACGTTGTAACGACAAACAACATAGCATTTAAAGCGGCAAAACGGGAACTTGATGAATTGCCAGAAAGGAAAAAGACAGTCCCTGTTACATTCCCGATGTCTGAAGGATTTAAGGCTAATGCTGTTTTCTATAAACTTACATTTTTGGACAAAGAGGCTGTTTCATTAGGTACGCAACTTGACAAGTTGTTATCTATACTATGGATGAAAGCTGGCGCACATGGTATCTGCCCTACTCATGTTGAAGGAGAATATGCAATATTTCCAGAGAACAGGATGGCGATACTTATTGACGAGTATGGTTTTGATGAACTGAAAGAAGAAATCGAACAGCATCCAGATATTGAAACAGTTTACATCGTAGACGATAGTGAAGACAATTATCGCGCACTTGCAGCTCAGTTAAGTGTAAAGAACACCTATCAGCTCTATCGCGATTACCTTGATAACTTTAAAATTAACATAGAAAGAAGATAAAGGCTTATGTTAGTAGATTTATTTGATTTTCAACAGAAAGCGCTTGACGAATTACGAGAGCGACAACAGAAAGCGCAACACAGATATATACAAGATGGTGATAAACACATCATCCCCTTTACGGCTCCAACTGGTGCTGGTAAAACGATTATCATGTCAGCATTTATCGAAGCTCTCTATTGCGGCGATACTCATCAAGGGGGACAAAATGATGCTATTGTCCTATGGATTAGTGATTCCCCTGAGTTAAACGAACAGAGCAAGATGAAACTCTATGCCAAGGCTGATAAACTGATGATGCGTCCGGTTGTAACCATTGACGAGAAGGGGTTCAAAGCAGACAAGTTACAACCAGGCACTATATACTTCGTAAATACTCAGAAATTTGGAGCAAACAGTAATCTCATCAAGTACAGCAACGATAGGAACTACACAGGTTGGGACTTCATGCGTAATACTGTAGAGGAATATGGAGAGAAACTTGTTGTCATCATTGACGAGGCTCACAGAGGCGCAAAGACAGATCAGAAGGAACAAATGTCTATCATGCAGAAGTTCATACTTGGTTCTGCTGCTGACAATATGCCGTCAATGCCTTTAGTAATTGGTATGAGTGCTACCCTCGAAAGATTCCAGTCACTGGCAAATAATTCCAATTCAACTCAAATGCCAAAGGTGGAGGTTACTCCAGACGAAGTGCGTGAATCTGGTTTGCTGAAAGATAAAATAAACATTCATCACCCCAACGACGGTGAGGCTTTTGCCGAAATGACCTATCTGGCGCAAGCGGCAAAGGAATGGAAAGATAAGTGTAATCATTGGCAAGCATACAAGCAGCATGAGAACGTGGATGTTTGTCCTGCTTTAGTTGTGCAAGTAAAGAATGGTAATAAGGAAATCGTCTCGGAAACCGACCTTGACGAATGTATCCGGCAGATAGAGTCGAATGCCGTGGTTACACTACAACAGGGAGAAGTTGTACATACCTTCAATAATAGTGAGACTATTAACATGAATGGCCTTGAAGTGAAGTATCTTGATCCATCTCGTATTTCTGAGAAAAAAGATGTCAAAGTGATATTCTTCAAGGATAATCTCTCAACAGGTTGGGATTGTCCACGCGCAGAGACTATGATGTCTTTTAAGGTAGCTACAGGTTATACTAACATTGCGCAGTTGCTCGGGCGAATGGTGCGAACACCTTTGCAGAAACGGATAGAAACAGACGATACACTGAATGAAGTAAATCTATATCTGCCAAACTTCAATTCAGTGACGGTTGAAAGAGTAAAACGTGAGCTGGAAGGTGATATTCCTACGATTGTCGAAACTCATCCTAAAGAGAAACAAATACTGGAACTTCGAGGTAATCTACCATGTGGCATTTCACGTCAGGAGGTATTTGAAGCCATAAATAATGCACAGATTGACTCATATGCTATACCTAAGAAGGGGATTACGAACTATAGAACGGCACTTTTCAAGCTATGCCATCTTCTTGTTAGAACGCGATTGTGCCGATATGCAACAAAGGATTTGCTTGCGGATATCGTAGGCAAAATCACTTCATTCATTCAACAGTTGGAGGACAACGGACAATACGAACAGTCTATGGACAGTGTTCGAGTGATGAACGACAAGATTGAGTCGCTCGATGCTTTGGGGTCAATTATTACTGATGAAAAAGATGGAAGTTCTTTTGAACTAACAGATACCGACATCTATAATTGGAGTGAGAACGTTGAAGCACAGTTTGGACGTGATGGAGTCCTGACTGCCTATCGAAAAAAGAGGGCTAGAGAATATGACAATACAGATTTACGTCTTCACTTTATACTCTATGTCTATGACCAAACCTGCAAAGAGCAACTTGACGCATTCTGCAAGGCAAAGTTTTATAAGTATGTTGACAGATATCGCCACGACATTGAGTCGCGTGGTGAGGCTGAGAAGCGTGAGTTCGAGAAGATTGTCAAAGCGCATGTCTCAACACAACCATTTGACTTATGCTTGCCTGATTTGATAGTTACAAACAAGAATCCGGAAGGACAGATCTATAATGACCATCTGTATTGTGATGGCCAGGGCAACGCCGTGTTCAAACTTGACACATGGGAGGATGATGTTATTCAGGCAGAAAGACAGAAGGAAGGATTTGTCTGTTGGTTGCGAAATATTCCAAACAAGGAATCATCACTTTGCATTCAATATAAATCTGGTACGAAATTAAAGCCTCTATTTCCAGATTTTATTATTGTTAGGAAGGTGAATGATAAGTTTGAATTTTCCGTGCTTGAACCTCATTTTACAGGGTATGCTGACTCTGTTCCTAAGCTGAAAGGTATGGCTGAATATTCTGAACGTTGTACTTCCGTAGTGCGCAATGAAATGCTACGTGTTGTAGAGTCTCTTTCAGGAAAGAAAATTCAAACCATAAATGTCGCACTTTCAGAAGTTCGAAATGAAGTCTATTTGTTGAATGACCATGATGAATTAAATAATCTGTTCAGTAGATTCAACGAATTAGGTATCTAAATATGATATGAAATATGATAGACAATAAGGTTAAAAACAGAATTATTGGAATTGAAAAAATACCAGCAAGTGTTGATGAAGATTTTCATGACTCAACAATCTTGTATATAAATTATAGCCCAGGAGATTACTATGGACAAGCTGATATAGCATTAAAGACATGGAGCCATGAGAATGATGAAACTCATGACATCATTGTTGTATTCCATCTTGAAGATATTAGAGAGCTTCACGTTGACAATCAGACTTGCAATTTTACTACTTGTTTGACTATTGAAGAAAATGACTCACAACATATTGACTTTTGGAAAGGCTGCATGGACTTTCTGCTGGATGAAATTGGTGTCCGTATTTCTGCACGGATTATTTCAATAGTTTCTGTTGAACCTTTTGAAGAATAATAGCTAATTCATTTTTTCAAGATTTACTATCAATTTGTTGTGATATGAAGAAAAAATGATTACTAAATTTGGAATATATCGAACAAATTACTCACCAAGATTTTTTAAACATTTAGGCGATATGGAAGAACAAAACGAAAACTTGACACTTGCTTTTAATGAAAGTATAGACAAACAAGATATTGTAGAATTGGGCCAGAATATTGGTGATGTTACTATTGATATGATTTCAAATAGTGATGTCGTAAGTACAATTCCTATTCTGGGATTATTAAATGGTGCATACAAAGTATATAAAAGTGTATCAGCTGGTAGATTAATGAAAAAAGTTTATTTTTATCTCTTTCAAACGCAGAAATTCTCTAGAGAAGAAAAAGAAAAATTTCTACGCGAATATGCAAGCGAAGGACACGATAATGGTGCAGAAATGCTTTTGGATTTAATTCGGAGGTTGGACAATGGAAACAAAATCACAATTTTGTGTAATTTGATTAACTATCGCGTTAATGAACATATCTCTATGACGGATTTTATGAGATTAACATCTTCTCTTGAAAGAGTTCCAATTACGGATTTACGTTTTTTGAATAAATACACGTCTGAGAATAACATTAATGGTGTTAACGATTCCTTGCTTTCGGCAGGTCTAATTTATGAATCCACAGTTAATGTTGGAAAAACACCCCTTTTTCGACTAAATTATTCTGGATATCAAATGTTAAGATATGGCCTTGATAATCATGACATCAATATACCGGAAAACTTCCCCAAAAATATTCCAGGTTTCATCACAGCAGTAGACGTAGATAATAAATTGAGTGAAGAAGATTTTGATGCTGGAGAGTATTAAGGATAATATATCATCTTTTCAATATTAACAACTGAAAAAACAACCCCCAAAGTCCTATTTTACGGGGCTTCGGGGAGGATTTTTATGCTCTTTGGAGTTTTACCGGACAGCAATAGTTCCATCATCATAAAACAGGATGCGTGAAATCACTTCACGCATCCGTCCATATTAATGCCTCTTTGTGCGGGGGCTTGGAGCTAATTGCCCCGCTTTCGGCTTTATTGTACAATTATGGATCGTACTCTATGTGGTCTTAGCAAGCATTTTCTTTCTTATAAGAGAAGGCGGTCAGCATCCAGGCGAGTTTCTCCTGAGCCTTCAAGTAGTCACTCATCATGGCCACTGTCACCTCGTCGTTGTTCTCTGCAGCAAGCTGGAGCAACTGGCGCTCCTCAGCAATGAAGAGTTTGAGCGTGTCGAGTACATAGTTCATGCCGGCGTGACCGCACTCCACTACGTCGAGTTCCTTCACTTGGGCCACCTGCAGATACTTCGAGAAGCGGTGCTCGGGAGTGGCATCCAACTGAAGCATACGCTCAGCGATCTCATCAATCTTCTCGGCTGCGTCGTTGTAGAGACCCTCATATTTCTCGTGGAGGATGAAGAATCCGTGACCCTTCACGTTCCAGTGGAGGTTGCGCAGGTTGGTGTAGTGTACCTGGAAATCGGCCAAGAGCTGTGCCAATCCGTTCACGACTTTCTCTGATGGGTTGAGACCTGTAACATTCAAAGTTTTCATATGCTTATTGTTTTATTATTGTTCGTATTTACTTGTTTTCTTTTCTCTGGTGCAAAGATAGCATCATTTCTCCAGGGCGACAACAGATAAAAACAATGCCATTATTGATTTTATCAATAACCAATCGGAATATACTGATTCACAACAACTTAACAACAAGTCACAAAAAACAACAGAAACGAAAAACATAACAGAAGATGCAGTTGCTCTGCAGCACGGGCTTACCCAAGAGGCGAGCACTCTGTCGGACTCAGAGAGCTGTCTGTTGAGGAAATCCGGCACAGCGGATATTTTCCGTGGATTCATTGTAAGTTTATATGTAAAGGGGAAGGAAAATGGTCATGTCCAGGCTTACGCTCCATGATTTTCTATTACCATTTATTCATTGGCGAAGTCAGGACTATACGAAATGAAACAACATATTCAATCCACGGAAAATATCCATTGAACCAAGTCAGGAACTTGCGGAACTTGAATCATTTAATTATATATGCCCGATAAATGTACGACAATGTTCGTTATCTTTTCAACGTACATCATCGAACATTGTCCATACAAGAAATATGCTCGGAGAAAGACCATACTCGTTACCTTTTGGGTGCCGACACCCACATGCTGTAGAACGGGCTGTTCACGCTGTCAATACGGGCTATTCCTGCTCCAAGAACAGGCTCTTTATGCCGTCTTCCACATGGCATCCCACGGGCTCGCACATGCAAGCCCAAGGGATGCCATGTGGAAGACGGCGGGACGCCATATGGGGGATGCCGTCAGCCTTTCTACTTTATCAATTAGCAGTATGCCCAAAAGATATTACCATGCACATTTTCCATACAGAAAAGATGCTCTTTCAGAAAATAAATCGTAAATTCCACACATCAGCCCAACGATGTAGGTAAAACATGCCGGCCTCCGTCGTCTCAGTATTATCAGATTCATTATTATTAGGTATTGTCCGCACCTGTTTATCTTCGTAATTTTGCCACCTCAAAAAAAATAGAAGCACCCAGGACAACAAATATCATGTATGAAAAATAAGAAGAATTATGCTTTCGTGATGCTCTTTGCAGTTGGCTACTCTGCACTTCCGGCATCAGCCCAAAAAGACACCGTAGCCATCTCCTCCCAAAAGCTACAGGAAGTATTGGTCATGCCCAAGTCGCAGGCCCGCAAACTTCAGGAGCAGGCTTACACCGTCTCGGTGGTTGACCTCAAGGACATGTACGTACAAGCCACACCGCTCAACAAGATACTGAACAACGTATCGAGTGTACGGCTGCGCGAAGACGGAGGGGTTGGCAGCAACTATACGTTCGCCATGAATGGGTTTACGGGCAATCAGGTGAAGTTTTTCCTCGACGGAATACCCATGGACAACTTTGGTTCCAGTTTCAACCTGGCGAATCTTTCTGCCAATATGGCCGACCACATTGAGGTTTTCAAGGGAGTGCTGCCCGTGCATCTCGGTGCCGACGCATTGGGCGGAGCCGTGAACATAGTGTCGCGACGCAACGCCAACTACCTGGATGCCAACTACAGCATAGGCTCATTCAATACCCACAAGGCCAGCGTGAACAGCGCATACACCGATATGAAAACGGGCTTCACGCTCCGTGGAAACCTGTTCTTCAACTATTCGAAAAACGACTATAAGGTTTTCGCGCCCATCGTTGATCTGACCACAGGGTTGCAATCGGGCGACGCATGGGTGAAAAGGTTCAACGATGCCTATCATTCCGCAGGACTAAGGATGGAGACAGGACTGGTGGGACGATCCTGGGCCGACTATCTGTTGGTGGGCCTCATTGCATCAGAGAGCCACAAACACATACAGACGGGAGCCACAATGGATGCCGTCTATGGCCAAGCCCGCTCACGCAGCTACAGCCTCATACCCAGTTTGCGGTATAAGAAAACCAATCTATTCACGCCTGGACTGGATGTTGCCCTCTTTGCTACCTACAGTATGGTGAACACCCACAACACCGATACGGCACAACTGAAGTACAACTGGCTGGGCGAATCGGTGAGAAGCACAAGCCGTGGTGAGGGTTATCTCACCGACGCGCTCATACAAGAGCGGCAGTGGACGGCCAGTGCCAACGTGAACTACGTGATAGATGCTCACCAAAGCGTGAATCTTAACCATGTGCTTACGTCGATGCGGCGCAAGGACAACGACAAGGAATATCCCGACTATGCCATGAACGGCGTACCGCAAATACTCACCAAGAACATCACGGGCCTGGGCTATCAGCTGCGCTTCGACCGTTGGAACATGCACGTTTTCGGAAAGATGTATCTCTTGCACACCTCAACCCACAAGCTTATCGACCAGTTTCTTTCCACGCAACACTACGAACAAGTGGGCGACAACAAGCATCAGATGGGCTACGGAGCCGCCTTCACCTACTTCATCCTGCCCACCCTGCAGTTAAAGGCAAGCTTTGAGCAAGCCTACAGAATGCCTGAGGCATTGGAGATCTTCGGCGACGGCTTCGTACAAAAGAGCAATCCCGACCTCAAACCAGAGAATTCGAAAAACCTGAACTTAGGGGTGCTCTTCGATCAACGAATTGGCAAGCACCACATCATTGCAGAGGCCAGCTACTTCTACCGCTACACCAAGGACTTCATTCTGAAGGGCGTGACTCTCACCAGCGACCCTACAACGGCGTATGACAACATAGGCAAAGCCATCACCAACGGCTTTGAGGCCAGTGCCAACTATGACTACGACCAGCGGCTGCACATGGCCGGAAGCCTCACCTACCAGGACATTAAAGACCGGGAGCACAGCGTGAGGACCGAAAAGAGCTATGTGGATCAAGGCGCTACAGACAATGTGTCGTACGGACAACGCATGCCCAACATTCCCTACTTCTTCATCAACGCCTCTGTCGGTTACAACTTCCGCAACATAGGGGCGCAGGGCAACACCCTCTCTATAGACTATGACTGCGACTACGTATACAAGTACTACCTCACCTTTCCCGGTCTGGGACGGCCGACAAGCAAGAAGTATATTCCCACTCAGTTCGCTCACAACGCCGCCGTCACCTACGCCATGGCCGACGGACGCTACAGCGTGAGTCTGGAATGTACCAACATAGGCAACGAGAAACTCTATGACAACTATCGGTTGCAGAAACCCGGAAGGGCCTTCACTCTGAAATTCAGACTGTTTCTTCAGAAAATGTAAAATCGGACAAATCCTTCAACATGACAACAATGAATAAGCAAAAACGCAATATTTCTCTTTTCCGCACACTGGGCCTCGCGGCCTGCTGCGCCCTGACACTTGTCTCATGCGATGACGACATGGGCAACGAGGAGGTGGCCAACGAGCCTTATGTGCTGTCGCTGGGCATAACGTCCAACGGTACAACAACCTACTATGTGGTTACGGCGGACGACCTCATGAGCGGCACGCCCATCAACGCCTATGGAAAAGGCATTGAGCAAAATGGCTATCGCGACTACCAACAGGCCGGGCCTACCGTGTTCTCCATCGGCGGACTGGGCGTGACGAGTGCTACCGGCATACAGCGCGACGGAGATGGATATATTCAGGAACGCGGCAACTTCGTTTTCAACAACACTCCCATAGGCTTCTGCCAGGTGGACGACAACACCATGGCTGCCATGGAGCTGCCCGCTTCAGCCGGAAAAGGTGAAATGCTCACTTTCTATACCGTAGACATCAACTCTATCGCGCTGAAGAGTAAGGTGACGACAACTCCCGTGGCCCCTATGGATGAGAACACATGGCCCTCAGTGACGGGTTCCGTCTACTCAGGCGGTAACCTCTATGTGAGCTACGTACCCATGAATCCCACCACGTTTGCCACTCCTGCTGTTGATACAGCCTTTGTGGCCGTCTATTCCTACCCCCGACTTCAAGTTCAAAAAGCTCATGAAAGACACTCGGACGGGCAACATTGGCAGTTGGAATGCCTTCAATGGCTTTCAGAAAGACGAGCATGGCGACATCTACGCTATGTCAAACACGTCGCTCACCAATGGTTTCTCGCAGACGGCAGGCCATTCAGGTTTCCTACGCATCAAGGCGGGGAGCACCGATTTCGACCCCTCCTACTTCTTCGACTATGAGGGCCTCACCGGATATAAGGTGGCCCACTGGCTCTATGCGGGCAATGGGAAGGTGTATGCCGAGGTGAGCACCAACCAGAATGCCGGGGCCTGGAGCGACGCCGAGGATCTGAGCGTCGTCATAGACTTATACCACAAGACCAGCACGACTATCAGTCAGATACCGAAACATAGCGGACAGGGCGGACGGCGCTTCGTGGCCTTTGCCGAAAACGGCTACGTATACGCCCCCGTGGCTACCGCCGACGGTGTTTATATCTACCGCACCGACATGGCTACGGCAACGGCTGTACAAGGGGCCAAGATCCAGGCCACGTTTGTGGGAGGTCTATTCAAATTGAAGTAATCACAACGAAAGTAAGCCTCCACGGCTATGAGGAAAAAGATTTTGCTTCTACATCGTTGGCTGGGTCTCTTGACAGGTCTCGTGGTAGCCATTGTGGCTGCCACGGGTTGTCTCTACGCGTTTGCCGACGAGATTGAGACTTGGGGCATGAACAGCGTGGCACACAGGGCTTCTGATCCCCTACTGGCTCCAGAAGCTTTAGCTTTATCAGCCCGCAGGCAAATGGCTGAAAAAGGTGATTCGGCAGTGAAGATCATCGGCATTACTTATAGGGCAAAAGGACTCACGGCCCGGCTGACCTATATGGACTCTCAAAATGGATTCCACACGATTCTCATCGACCCTTATCATGGCCATATAGTGGGCTCGCTCCGTGGCGAGACATTCTTTGCTTGGGTATTGAAGGGACACCGATCGTTATGGTTGCCTTATGGAATAGGACATTTGATGGTAGGCTGGGCTACGGCAATTTTCGTTTTGGTCCTCATAAGCGGCCTCGTCTTATGGAGCCCCCGGCGGTGGAACAAGACATTGGTACGCTCCAGACTGACTGTAAAATGGAAGGCAGGGGAAAACCGCCGTATGTACGACCTTCACAACACGCTTGGCTTTTACATCTCTCTCCTGGCCGTAATCATTGCCTTCATAGGACTGACCTGGAGTTTTCCGCCTTTAGCAAAGGGCTATTACCGGATGCTGACGAACAGGGAGCTGTTGGAATGGAATCTGCCTGTTTCTGATACGACACAAAGAACGGGGCAAAGCAATGTGGCGCAAAAACTTTGGAAACGCCATTGCGCAATGATTCCACAAAATGGGAAGGGCTCCCTGCGTTTCGATTTCCCCCAGGACAAAAGCGGTGCCTATTTGGTGGTCTTCAATCCAGACAATCACAGGTACGGGCGCCAAGTATATTGGTTCTACGATCAATATAGTGGCAATTTGCTCAACGGCGGCGGATCTTACGCCATACCGCCATCAGACATGAAGATGGGTGACAAGATCTTCCGCGCTTCCTACGACATCCATTCAGGAAGTATTTTAGGATATACAGGTCGCGTAGCCATCTTCCTCGTAAGCCTCGTTGCCGCCACACTTCCTTTCACAGGTTTCCTGCTGTGGAGAAAGAAAAGAAAGCGCAGACCTTGACGGAGGGACATAGGCATGACAATCGCTACACAGCATAAAAAACGCACGGTTCCCGTGGGAGCCGTGCGTTGTTTTATACGTCAGCAAAGCGAGTTTACTTTGTCCAGAAAAGTTTTGTCGTCCACTCGTCAGCCTGCACCTTTGTCTCTGCTGCGTAGTTGGCGGCATTGTTGGCCTTCTCTGCGTTGGGATACTTGATACGGTTAGGAAGATTGGCCAGCGACTGTGCCTGCGTGTCGGTGGGATAACTGAGAACAGGATAACCCGTGCGGCGGATGTCGTTCCAAGCCAAAGGAGCCTGCAGAACGCCGAAGTTGACCCACTTCTGTGTCATGATGGCCTCCAGCTTGTTGTCGTAGGTATTCCACAACTTCTCGGCATAAGCTTGAATCAGTGATTCGTCGGGACAAGCACCAACAAAGCCGTAGCTGCTCTTGAAGGCGTTGTTCTCACGATAATAGAACTTCGTAGAATTGACCACACCGCTGACAAAGGCAGCCTTGGCGTCACCGCTGGCCCATCCGTTCTGATAGCACTCGGCACGCAGGAAGTCTACTTCGGCAGCTGTAAGGATAGGACTGATGAGCAGGCGGTTGCCCGTGAAGGTGGCAGAGTCGAGGTAAGCATAGTAGCGATCGCTCCAGGCACCATTGCCAAAGCCGTTGAATGCGCTGCCACGCTGGGTCTGCTCGTCGTTGGTCTCAGTGCGGTTGGTACCCACATACTTGCCGTCTTTGTTGGGCGAATAGATGACGGGAAGACGATAGTCGTCAAGACCATTCACGCGCGTCAGGGCATCGATCATCGGCTGAGAGGCCACATTGTTGATATCCTTGAACGAGTTGACCACGTCGTCGGAATTGTAGAGTTCGGTATCCTGATTGTTGGCGCTCACCTCAATGGACTGGTCGTCGGAAGTGACGAGGTCACGGGTGAGGCATTCCTTGATGGCGGCACGGGCCTCAGTGGTGAGATCGCCCTGAGAAGCCACATTGACGGCAATGCGCAGGCGCAGTGAGTTGGCAAATGCCTTCCACTTGGAGAGGTCGCCACCATTGATGAAGTCCTGGCTGACCAGTGATTTGGACACGAGTGCGTTGACGCTCGACTGAATCGTAGAGATGTCGCTATAGAGCTCGCCTAAGCGGGAGAGCATGGTGCGATAGAGCTCCACATCGTCATCGTAGGGAGCACGCGACGCATTGGCGTCACCCGTGATGCCAATGTAGCCGGCCTTCGTGAAGGGAACGTCGCCAAAGACGCTGACCACCTGCGAAAGCTGATCGTAGAGCACAACTTCTGCCAGGTCCTTGAAGATGCGGTCGCTGGACTGCTGGGCTTCGTTCTCCTTGTTGTACTGGTTCTCCAACTGGCGGAATTGAGCCAAAGACATGTAGAAACTTTCCCAGCGGTCGTTGGCATAGCCATCATTGTAGGCATAGACGGCGCCGGAGTTGTTTTTGTAGCCCACGGTCTGCGTATACTTGGCGAAGATGTTGTCCCAAGTATACATGCGCCAATAGGTGTTGAAGATATAGCCCTTGGCATCATAGAAGACGCCAGTCATGAGCTTGTCGCAAGACACCGTCGTCGTCTTGCCCGGGTCCTCGTAGAGCTTGGAATAGTCGTCATCAGAACAAGCGGTGAAGAGACTTGCTGCGAGGGCTGTCAATATGATTAATTTATACTTTTTCATTGTCATTGCATTTTTGAGTATTCTCATCTTGATGAAACTTAGAAGCAGGCCTTAAGAGACACACCGAAGGAACGGGTGGTGGCTGTAGAACCGCCGATCCAGCTCTGCTCTATCCAGCTTGTGGCGTCGGTAGCCTCAGCATCGAAGATGGGCAGATTCTTGTAGATATAGAACGGGTTGCGGGCGTAGGCCGAAACCACGAGACGGGTCATGTGGAGCTTGTCGGTGATCAACTTCGGGAAACTGTAGGAAAGCACGATCTCACGAACCTTCACGTAGCTGTTCGTGAAGATAGAGTGCGAGTAGTAAGTAGGAGCGTCAGTACCCCAGTTATACGACCAGTTGTACCAGCGCATAGCCGAAATCATGATGTCGTTCTTCTGACCGTTGTCGCTGCGCACACCGGGAAGGATCATACCGTCGTGATAGAGCGTCTTACCGGCGGGAGCCGTAGCAGCGGGAACAATACCATTGCCGACAGAACTATCGAGATAGTAGGGCTGTCCGCCATGAGCTTCGTCGCGGTTATCCATGCTCTCCTTGATAGCACCACGGCCCATCATATACTCATAAGGCATGTTGAACACAGAGCCTCCGTGACGGAAGCTGAGCGAAACATCGAGAGAGAGGTTTTTCCAAGCCACGGTGACACCCGCACCACCGGTGTACTTAGGCATGGCGTTGCCCACCTTGACGGGTGTGTCGGTGAGTTTGTAGTAGCCCGTAGAGGCGTCGACGATGTAGTTGCCGTCCTTGTCGGTCTGAGGAGCATAAGCATAGAAGTCGCCAATGCGCCCGCCCACAGTAGAATAGAGGTATACGGCACCATTGTCCCATCTCTTGTGCTCCAGGCGGTCGATGCCCTCGGCCAGTCGCTTCACCTTGTTGGTGTTCCATGCGATGTTGAAGCGCAGGTCTACGCGCCAGTCCTTGGTCAACAGCGGTGTGCCATAAAGAGCGAGTTCAACACCCTTGCTGGTGAACTCACCAACATTCATGGCGATAGACTTGGCACCGGAAGAAGCAGGCATGGTCGTTGACAGGATCTGGTCCTTGATGTCCTTATGATAATAAGAGAAGTCGAACCCTACACGGTCGTGGAGGAACTTGTTTTCCCAACCGATTTCCCATTCATACGTTTTCTCGGGTTTAAGATTGTTGTTTCCCACGCTTGATGGCTGCTCGTTGTAGACATAAGAATGGGCGGTACCCTGATTGAAGGCCTGTGTAGCATAGTAGGCATCGGGAGCCAAACCTACCACACCATAGCTCAGACGAACCTTGCCATAGTCGAGCCAAGAGGGACGCTTGTCTTTGAGCAACTCGGAATAGATGACGCTACCGCTGACAGAGGGATACCAGAAGGAGTTGTTGTCCTTAAACAGTGTGGAGCTCTTCTCGTTGCGAAGAGTTGCCTCGATATATGCCCAGTTGTCCCACGACAAAGAGAGATCACCATACCAGGCGGTCTTGAGCAGACGAAGTTCATCCTCGGATGTCGTAGGAGAATTCTTGGAGGCGGCCAAGTTGAACCAGTTTTCAACGGTGAGACCACCACTGGTGTTGGACTGCTGCCAGAAGTATTTCTCACGACGGCCCGACCAGCCGACATAAGCCGAGAGATCCAACTTGTCGGTAAGCTGCTTCTCATACATCAACATGATGTCGCCATAGAGAATGGTATACTGGCTCTGGGTCAGCGAGTAGCTGCCTGAGAGATTGCCGAAAGCATTGGCATGCTCCGTGCGGTTCTGATTCTCAATCTTGTTGGTTGTGTAGTCGGTACCGATACTGCCCTTCAAGGTCAGTCCGGGAATGATTTCCCAAGAAGGAGAAACACGGCCGATGAAACGGTTGTTGGATTCCAACTGGGTCTTGCCATAGATGTTCCAGAAATACTCGTCGACGATACCAGAGCGGCAACCGAAGTCGTAGGCAAAGCCCTCGGCAGGATTCTCGTGGTTGGTGGCGGTATAGACGTTGTTCATATATCCTGCAGCCGTCATGGTGTGATGGCGGATGTAGTCGATGTCGTCGAAGGGACCGAACATACCGGCGAAGTTGGCCACCAAACGATAGATACGATAGGGACGGTTCTTCACATGTTCGGGCATGTAGTTGGCAGAAACGTCAAGCTTCAGGTTGTTCAGAATGTTGTAAGAACCTGTAAGGTTGAAATTGTGCTTGTCAAAGGTAGAATTGTACTGGTTGGGGACACTGTTCAGATAAGTATAAGAGAAGCGGAAGTTGCCCTTATCCGAAGCGTGCGTAAGTGCGATGTTGTACTGCTGGTCGAATCCGGTGCGGAAGATATCGCTCCACGGATTGTCGTTGATGGACTCATACTTGCGCATGGTGCCATCATAATAGTAGACCTCGCTGCCATCGTAGGCAGGACCGAAATAAGTACGGGATCCTGTATAGACAGCCTTCTGCTGCACACCGTTGCGGTCGGTCTGTGTATACCAGCCATCGTCGGTGCAACCGGAACCGGCGCGGCTCTGAGGAGCGACACCAGGACCGTAAGTGGTCTGATACTTGGGCATATAAGCCACGAAGTTACCCGTGAGGCTGGCATTGAACTCAACACCAACGCCCTTAGCACCGCGGCGACCCGTCTTGGTGGTGATCATCACCACGCCGTTGGCACCTTCCGAACCATACTGCGCCGTAGCGGCGGCACCCTTCAGAATGGAGATGTTCTCGATGTCCTCGGGGTTGATGTCGGCCAAACCATTGGAGTTGACGCGCTGCGAATTCCAATAGTCGGCATTGTTGGCTTCACCGTTGCGGATGGGCATACCGTCAAGAATGATGAGCGGCTGGTTGTTACCCGTGATAGAAGAAATACCACGCACATTGATGGAGATGGCACCGGCAGCACCACCAGGAGCTGTCTTCACCTCAACACCGGCAGCCTTGCCGTAGAGGGCGGTACCCAGTGTAGGGGATGCTGTCTTGACAATGTCGTCGGCATTGACCGAGCTCACGGCATAACCCACCTTACGGGCATCCTTCTTGATGCCGAGGGCGGTGACAACGACCTCGTTCAGATGGGTAGACTCTTCCTGCAAGACCACATCAATGATGTTCTTGCCGTTAACAGCCACTTTTTGGGATTTGTAACCGATGTAGTTGAACTCCAGATCGGTATTACTCGGACAGTTGATCAGATACTCACCGTCCATGTTGGTGATTACGCCAGTCTTAGCTCCGGCAACCTTCACGGTGGCACCGATCACCGGTGCCCCAGAAGCATCCTTGACAGAACCCCGGACGGAAACCTCCTGGGCCGACAGACTCGTCACGATAAACATCATGACCAAAGTCAGGCATACTCTGAATGTAAGAGCAATGTTCGTAGATAATTTTGTCATAGATCCTTTAAATAAAGATGATAATAAATTTAGCAATTCTTCGGTTCGGTTAAACAATTTTATTAAATTGCGTCCCAAATATAGTTAAAAATTATATACGATATTACTAATCTTTCTTGTTTTTTATATTTTTTAACTCCGTAGAAGTAAAATTTTATGAATATTATCGATTATACAGGTACTTCTTTAATTTTATCAATAAGAAAATATAAGGGCATCATCAGTTTTAAATACGTAAAAAAACTGATCGATATTCTTGTTTAAATCACAGGCAGAAAACCTTGGTAGGGTAAATAGGAATAATTCTCTTGAGCGTCTCACCGTCCATGGAAAGATGGTGAGACGTTGATAAGGCAGTTTCCAGACCTACCCGAAGTCATTTTGGGGAGCTAACCTATGCCCGCTATCTCCAGGAGCAGGGCATCGACCTTGCGAAGCCCATCGTCCTTGTGGGTGTCTCGGCCGAGCTCGACGAGAAGCGGTGGCCGCTGAAATAC
>SAMEA3663095__coassemble_797_pt1 | contig 59460 bp, 52 predicted proteins | sample SAMEA3663095__metabat2_low_PE_016 | metagenome-assembled genome bin SAMEA3663095 (sample SAMEA3663095) | pig gut metagenome | biome: pig gut; feature: pig-associated habitat; material: faeces | place: France | collected 2012
GAATAACCTCGGGATTTTTTGTTTGATTACAGGACGGCCTAAATTGAATGGTTACAAGCATAAGAAATCCACAGTGCCTCAAATGCTACCTTTTTCTATGACTTGTCGGCTTGGGGAGTCTTTCTATTAGGCACTGGTCTATTGTGCCGTGCGTGTTTCTTAGAAACAGCTACTGGAGCAGAAGCTTTCTTCTGGTCGTTACGACTGTGCTTATGGGTCCGTCCACTATCCGTAGAACGAGAATGTCCCTTTCCTTTAACATTTTGACCATGCCCTCTTCTCTGCTGGCCATGTCCTCCACGACCATGAGTATTAGGTTTACCGACAAGTTTATATTCCGGACCATCTCCCAAACCTTTGGGTAAAGGGTTCTTAACGATAGTCTTCTCAAGGAACTTCTCTATCTGCTGAAAATAATACATATCTTCTTCACAGACAAGTGTAATTGCAACTCCGGCCTTATCGGCCCTGGCCGTGCGACCAATTCGGTGCACATAATCCTCAACATCATGAGGCACATCATAATTGATCACCATAGACACATCATCGATGTCGATGCCCCTGGCAACAATATCGGTAGCTACCAGGACGTCAATCTGTCCGCTCTTGAACTTAAACATGATTTCATCTCTCTCGGCCTGAGTCAAGTCAGAATGCATCTCTCCTGAATTGATGTGCATTCGAATAAAGGCGCGATTGATTTCCTTGACTTTGGTCTTCTTACCCGAGAAGATAATAACTCGCTTCAAATCACCTTTTTTGAAGATGTCGCGGATAATCCCAAGCTTCTGAGGCTCATAACAGACATAAGCACCTTGCTGGATTCTTTCAGCCGGCTTACTGACAGCAAGTTTCACAACCTCGGGATTTTTCAGTAAGGTTTTGGCCAAATCCTCAATCTTTTTTGGCATTGTAGCCGAAAACATAATGGTTTGGCAATTCCCGGGAAGTCCTTTCGCAATAGTGAGAATATCATCAGAAAAACCCATGTCCAGCATTCTGTCGGCTTCGTCCAATACGAAGAAGCTCACACGGCTCATATCTATATTTCCCATCTGCAAGTGGGAAATAAGTCTGCCGGGCGTGGCGATTACAACGTCGGCTCCAAGTTTAAGACTCTTCACCTCCTGATCGTATCGGTTGCCATCGTTGCCTCCATAAACCGCCACACTGCTCACTCCACTAAGATAATAGGAGAAGCCTTGCATGGCCTGATCAATCTGCTGGGCCAGTTCGCGTGTAGGCGACATGACAATACAATTGACGGCATCTTGGGGATAGCCCCCGTCATCGAGTTTGGAAAGTATGGGCAACAGATAGGCAGCTGTCTTACCTGTACCCGTTTGGGCAATACCCATAACATCTTTTCCTTCAAGGATTGGTGGAATGCAACGCTCCTGAATAGGCGTGCAAATATCAAAATGCATGTCCCATAGGGCGTCAAGAACATTATCATTTAAATCGGTCTCGTCAAAATGCATAATCTTACTTTTTTCGTTACTGCTGCAATATTCCTGAATACATCGTGGTCGTCAATTCGGTGCGTGCCTATAGCAGAACCAAGCCACAACTGAAAAAATTATATTGGGCATCCATGCCGCCAACATCGGCGGAAAACTGGCCTGAATAGCAAATGTAGAGCTCACTGTCTGCAGCATGATATACAGGAAGCTCAAAGCCATGCCTATGCCGAGATAAAGTCCCATGCCGCCTTTACGCTTCTTGGAGCTTAGGGACACGCCGATAATCGTGAGAATGAAAGAGGCAAAACTGGCAGCGATCCGCTTATGGTATTCTACCTGATACTGTACAACGTTTCCAGAGCCTCTCACCTGCTGTTTGGAAATATACTCCTGAAGTTGAGGGAGTGTGAATGTCTCCTGCTGACCTTTTGAATAAACCAGATCTGTGGGTTCCATCATCAACACGGTATCTTTTTTGGCACCTTGTGTGATATGTTCGCGCAAACCTTTCAGGTGGCGTGTTTTCCAGTTGAGCAAAGTCCAATGGTATTTACTCTCGGATATCGTGTCGTATTGAATATCCATAGCCGTGGTATGGCTAACAAGATTCTTGTTCTGAAACTTATCCAGTGAAAATCCATATCCGTGTTTGTGCTCATTGTCATAATGCTGAATATAAGCGACAACTCCCTTGTCCACTTGAAGCATCACGTTTTCAGCTGCCGTATTCTTCTTCTTGTTCTTGTATATAGTCTCGAAATTCTGTCTGATTACCGTTCCGTGCGGAATGACAAAAGCACTCAAATAGAACGACAACGCAGAAATGAGCACACAAGAGAACATGTAGGGGCGCAGCAAACGCTTAAATGAAATACCCGATGCCAACATAGCAATGATCTCGGAATTGCCTGCCAGCTTTGAAGTGAAGAAAATAACGGCGATAAAGACGAAAAGCGGACTGAAAAGATTGGCGAAATAAGGGATGAAATTGGCATAATAGTCAAAAACTATCGCCTCAAGCGGGGCGTGATACTGAGCAAACTTAGCCAAGTTCTCATTCACGTCGAACACTATCGAGATAGTAATAATCAGAAGAATGGAATAGATATACGTACCTATAAATTTACGGATGAGGTACCAGTCAAGTTTCTTAATGAGCTTGTTCCTATTCTGCAAACGACGCCACATCTTGCTGACTTTTGCCAGCAAGAGAAAAAGCAACCCGCAATGTTTGCGAATCCACCTTCCGGTTCTTAAGAATAGTCTATATCGTCTTATCCTTCTGTACTCCATGCCCCGAGCTTATATTCTTCGGCCTAATTGGTCTATAACAGATGCTTTCCACTTCACAAAGTCACCCTGTTCAATATGCTGACGTGCATCTCCCACCAGCCTAAGATAAAAGGCTAAATTATGAATGCTTGCTATTTGCATCGCAAGGAGTTCCTGGGCCTTAAACAGATGGTGGAGATAAGCCTTCGTATAAACTTTGTCGGTGTAACAGCCATCGGGATCTATGGGCGTAAAGTCATATTCCCATTTTTTATTGCGCAAATTCATCGTACCTTGATAAGAAAATAGCATGGCATTACGGCCGTTGCGTGTGGGCATAACACAATCAAACATGTCCACTCCACGCTCTATCCCTTCAAGGATATTCTGCGGTGTGCCCACCCCCATCAGATAACGAGGCTTGTCCTTAGGGAGTATCTCATTGACCACCTCAATCATGTCATACATCACCTCAGTCGGTTCACCCACCGCTAAACCTCCGATAGCATTGCCATCAGCTCCTTTGTCGGCAACAAATTTGGCTGCTTCCTGACGCAGGTCCTTATAAGTGCATCCTTGTACAATGGGAAAGAGGCTCTGCTTATAGCCGTAAATAGGTTGCGTTTCATTAAAGCGTTTGATGCAACGGTTGAGCCAACGCTGTGTCAAACCAAGTGACTTTTTGGCATAAGCATAGTCGCTCTTGCCCGGAGGACACTCGTCAAGGGCCATCATAATATCGGCTCCTATGACGCGTTCCGTATCCATGACATTCTCAGGGGTAAAGAAATGCTTGCTGCCATCAATGTGTGAACGAAATTCACACCCCTCTTCTGTCAGCTTGCGAATCCCAGTAAGAGAGAACACCTGAAAGCCACCCGAATCGGTCAGAATAGGCCTTTCCCATCCCGTAAACCGATGCAAACCGCCTGCTTTACGAAGAATGTCAAGTCCCGGACGAAGAAAAAGGTGATAAGTATTGCCCAGTATTATTTGAGCTTGCACCTGTTGTCTAAGCTCTTCAAAATGAACAGCCTTGACACTACCCACCGTCCCAACAGGCATGAATATGGGTGTCTTTATCTGGCCATGGTCAGTGGTGATGACCCCCGTACGGGCGTCAGAAGCATCATCGGTATGTTCTACAACGAATTTCATGCGATTGTCGTATTTTCGTTTATCTCCTTATCATCATCTGGGATGCTGAGATCCAGGGGGTTGTCAACCAACTCGTCAGTAAGGGCAAAATCCCAAACTTCCTCAACATTCTCCACATAGTGGAATTCAACGCCTTTCAAATACTTTTCGGGTATCTCATCAATATCCTTTTTATTATCTTTACACATTACTATGTCTGTGATACCAGCCCGTTTGGCGGCAAGGATCTTCTCCTTAATGCCACCCACAGGCAATACCTTACCTCGAAGCGTAATCTCTCCAGTCATAGCTGTATTCTTCCTCACCTTGCGCTGAGTAAGGGCAGAGGCTATCGATGTGGCAATGGTGATGCCTGCCGAAGGACCGTCTTTTGGCGTGGCACCTTCCGGAACATGGATATGGATATCGTAGTGAGAAAAGAGACGATAGTCCACTCCAAGTTTGTCAGCATGAGCCTTGACATATTGCAAAGCAATGATCGCACTCTCTTTCATCACATCACCGAGATTGCCTGTCAAGGTCAACTTGCCCTGTTTTCCCTTATTCAGAGAAGTCTCTATGAAGAGGATCTCACCTCCAACACTTGTCCAAGCGAGACCCGTCACCACGCCAGCATAGCTATTGCCCTGGTAGATATCTCGATAGAATGGTGGTTTGCCAAGAAGATCCTCAATATGATTTGGCGTAATCTTATCGTATGGGAGTTTTCCTTCGTCAGCAACTCTAAGAGCCAGCTTACGCAGAGCTTTATTGATTTGTTTCTCCAACTGCCTGACACCACTCTCCCTTGTATACTGTTCTACGATGCGTTCCAGCGAGGCTTTGTTGAAAGACGGTTTTATCTCAAGGTTATTGAAGCCCGTATTTTCCAATTCGCGCGGTACAAGATGTCTATGAGCAATCTCGATCTTTTCCTCAGTTATGTACCCGCTCACTTCAATAATTTCCATACGATCGAGCAAAGGTGTGGGAATAGTCCCTAAATCGTTGGCCGTTGCGATAAACAGCACCTTTGACAAGTCATAGTCCACGTCAAGATAGTTGTCATGGAAAGCGTTGTTCTGCTCCGGATCAAGCACCTCCAAAAGAGCAGAGGCAGGATCACCGTTAATTGTATTCTGAGTTACCTTGTCGATTTCATCCAAGATAAAGACCGGATTGGACGATCCTGCTTTCTGTAGACTCTTGATGACCCTGCCAGGCATAGCACCCACATACGTACGACGATGTCCCCGAATCTCAGCTTCATCATGTACACCGCCTAAAGAGATTCTGACATATTTGCGTTTTAAAGCCTCGGCTATACTTTTGCCCAAAGAGGTCTTACCAACTCCCGGAGGACCGTAGAGACAGATAATAGGACTTTTGAGGTCATGGCGCAACTGCAACACAGCAATGTATTCGAGGATGCGCTCCTTGACTTTTTCCATTCCATAATGGTCTTTGTCGAGGATTCTTTTTGCTCTTTTCAAACTGAGATCATCGGTAGTGTATTCACCCCATGGCAAATCCACAAGAGTCTGGAGGTAAGATAGTTGCACATTGTATTCAGGCGACTGCGGATTAAGCTGTTCAAGTTTGGTCAGTTCAGCCTGATAAGTTTTCTCTATATCCTCAGACCATTTCTTGTTTTTTGCTTTCTCCTGAAGATTCTTCACCTCAAGATTCTCATTCCCACCTCCGAGCTCCTCCCGAATATTTTTAATCTCCTGTTGGAGGAAGTATTCTTTCTGTTGCTCATCAATATCGACTTTTGTCTGTGACTGGATATTGTTTCTCAGGTCGAGGAAAACAATCTGCTTCTTGATGACCTTCAGTGCCGACATTGTGCGGTTGAGCAAGTTGCCTTCCTCTATGAGCGTCATTTTGTCGGGAATGGGCAAAGGTAGGTTCGTGCAGAAATAGTTCACACCATTCGCACCGGTATTTACGTTTTCAAAGGCGAAAGATGTCTCATTGGGCATCTCCTCATTCTTTTGGATGTATTCCAGCACTTTCTGTTTCAGGTCGCTGAAAGCCATCACAAACATCTCATTGTTTTCATCTACGAGTTCTTCCTTAAGGGGGGTCATTTTACCCAAAAGGAAGGGAGACGTTTTCACAACGGCATCAAGATGGCAACGGCCCAATCCTTGCACGATCGCCGTATAGTTTTTTCCATCGGGCATTTCCAGAACCTTCATCAACCTGGCAAACACACCTGTAGAGTATAGATCCTGATATTTGGGTGACTCTACCGAAGAGTCTTTTTGGCAAAATACAGCAAAGAGTTTCTCCGGATTTTTTTTCAGTCTTTTTATTAAAGATACACTTGCCTTTCTTCCTATCATGATAGGAACGATGACTCCCGGGAAAAGTACCATATTACGAGTGGCCAAAATGGGTGATTCCTCGTCTGAGGGTACTTGATCGAGAAGTTCTTTCAAATCTCCATCATAGTCTGAAATCATCTGAATGGAAGTGGAAGTTCTTCTATTGCTCATTTGTTATCTAATCATTTATGGATTGCAAAGGTACGAATATTTTTTTGATTTGGACATTCTATAACATTAAAATTTTAAACTCTGCCTTTTGCTGTAGTGCAGTGGGTGCAATATTTTTTCTCCTTTCCCGTTATCAAGATATGAGCAGCAGTTTGAAATTTAAGCAGTTTGAAATTCATCAAGATCATTGTGCAATGAAGGTTGGCACAGATGGCGTGCTACTTGGAGCCTGGGCTGAGGGCGGACAGCGTATACTCGACATAGGATGCGGCACAGGACTAATATCGCTAATGATGGCGCAACGCTTTGAAGATTCGAAAATTACAGGAATAGAAATAGACAGGGAAGCTTGCCTTCAAGCACAAGAAAACATAGCTGCTTCACCTTTCATTTCGCAAATCAAGATATTCCATTCTGCCTTGCAGAATTTCCAATCGAATTGCTTTGATTGCATTGTTACTAATCCTCCCTTTTTCGAAAATTCACTATTGTCACCAGATCCTAAGCGGGACATAGCGAGACATTCAACATCACTGCCATTCAGTGCGCTTTTTGAAGGAGTCGATAGACTGCTTATTGACAAAGGCGTTTTTTCAGCAGTCATACCCGTTGAGGCTGAAGATGGATTTAGCTCAGAGGCTTATCTCAAAGGCTTACGTCCCCATAGAAGAACCCTGATAAAAACAACTCCACGAAAACCGCCAAAACGCCTATTGCTTGCATTCTCCAAAGGATCCCTTCCCCCCGTCGATGGAGAGACCTTTAACGAGATTCAGACACTTTTTACCGCCGAGGGGAAGCGAACAGAATGGTATCAAAAGATAACGGCTGAGTTTTATATAAAAGATAACGGCTGAGTTTTATATAATATAGCCCCCCTTACCCTCCAAAACAACTCAACAACCATTTGCTAATCTTCTGTGGCTTAGAACAATTGACTTCTGTTCTGACTTTGTTTTTGTAACATATCAAGAAAAAAGAATTTGAAAATCTCATTTTAACAGTTTTCCGCAATCTATACTTTTAATATTTTTTAATAATAAATAGATTCATCAAGCAAAACCGAAATAATCAGCAAGATACGTTGCTTTTATATATGGTAAGAGGTCATGCCTGAGCAAAAACATGTTTGCTCCAATCAAAAAAATGTCTTACCTTTGCAATGATGATTGAAATTCAAAGACACATAGAAATATTATTATTGGACAATGACTGCGTTATTGTCCCCGGCTTCGGAGGTTTTATGGCTCATCATGTGAGTGCACGCTATGACGAGTCTGATGGCTCTTTTCTACCCCCGTTGCGAACTATAGGTTTCAATCCTCAGCTTACGATGAACGACTCACTTTTAGTGCAGTCCTACATCGAAGCCTACGATCTTAGTTATCCAGAAGCTTTGAAACGCATTGAAGACGAGGTAAACGAGATCAGACAGACGTTGGAAAATAAAGGTACGTATGAAATGACCGACCTTGGTGTTTTGTCGCTTAATGAAGAAGGCAACATCATCTTCCAGCCATGTGAAGCAGGCATTCTGACGCCAAATCTGTATGGCCTCAGCAATTTCAATATGCGCCCACTCGCTTTTGAGTCCGAAAAGGTTTCAACAAGCAAATTGAAAACAGAGGAAGCATCCGAAGAAAAGAGCATTAATGAACAGCCTACATTAAATGCAGTACTGCTTCAGAATGAAGAGGAAGATGAAAAGCATCATTTGGTCATTCCTATGACATGGGTTAGGAATGCCGTTGCCGTGGCAGCTGTAATACTGGCCTTCATATTGATTCCTTCCCAGATTTCCGGGCCTAACGACAACGCCCTAAGGAAGAGTTCTATCGATACGGGACTATTAGAGAAAGTGATGCCGAAGATTACAAAGTTTTCGCCGACCGTTCAACTCACGGCTCAGAAGAAGAATTCTCTTTCCAAAGGCATAGCGTCTCCAACCCAGAAAGAAGCCCAAAGGATTATTAATTCTTATTACAGCATCGTACTGGCCAGTAAAGTCACTCGTAGCAACGCTGAAGAATTCGTTGCCAAGCTAAGAAGTGAAGGCATTTCAGACGCTCGCGTTTATCAGAAAAGCGGTAAGGCTACAAAGGTACTTTACGGGGCTTACCCCACACAAAACGAAGCTCAAAAGCAATTAAATAAACTCAAGGGAAACCAAGTCTTTAATCAGGCTTGGATTATTTCTATTGACGATTAATCACCATTCCTTTTTTCGAAGTATGAAGAGAGTCCGCTGTCCGAAATGTAACGAGTTTATTACTTTCGATGAGACAAAATACCACGATGGACAAAAATTGGTTTTTCAATGCCCTTCGTGTGGCAAAACCTTCGGAATAAAAATCGGTGTCAGTCGTCTTCGTGATACACGAAAAGAAGAGCGACCAGAGGATGTACTCCAAGACAAGGGATGTGGAAGTATTGTAGTGATTGAAAATGTATTCCATTACAAACAGGTCATTCCTCTTCAGCTTGGTGATAATGTCATTGGACGCTATATGAAAGGTTCTGGTGTCAATTGTCCTATAGAAACCAACGATCCCAGCATTGATATGACCCACTGCATCATCAATGTATCTCGAGATAAGAAGGGCAACCTTAAATATGTATTACGCGATGGTCCAAGCAACACGGGCACCTTTGTTGACAATGAGATTTTGGGCGACAAGGAGAGACGCATCATCACTGATGGAACACTTTTCACAATTGGGGCTACAAGCATCATATTGAAACTGTCCAGCAAGTAAGGTTTCGAATTGGAAATCTACACATCCTAAGTTTAATTTAAATCTGGGTGAAGAACCATCTTAGTGATCAAATCTATCGGTCCAAAGAATTTTCTAAACCTTCTATTATATATTCACCCATCTGATTCTATATAGGCAAAGATACCTGTTTTCTATTCAACTTGGCATAATGTCCCTTGGCTTTAATAAGGTGAGAAGATAATTCAAAAACAACAACATACGGCGAAGACAGTGTTAAAATAGATTGAAACGCAAAATGGATAGTTTCTTTTTATTAATTTTGCCTTATTATTAAAAAGAAACAAATGAAAAGATTACTATTTGCGATTCTCATCTTCGCCCCCATGTTGTCCATGGCACAGAACAATACTTGGGAAGTTCCTCAACAAGAAACTTCACAACAGACGAAGGCATCGAAGACTGTTAACAAGGTTTCGAAGGTTCAAAAAACAGATGACCCCAAATACCTTGTCGGAGCTATTACATTAAATTCGGATGGAAAAGTTGTATTTACACTCGATTATGATTGTCCCGGACTCACAGCTGAGGAAATTTACAATCGGATGTACCGACTTATGGATCAACTGACCAAAGCAGACGGACAACTGGCAGGATCGAAGATAGCCATCGTGAACAAGGCCGAACACAAAATCGTCACTACGTTTAAAGAAAACTTGGTGTTCTCGAAGAGCCTGCTTAGTTTGGACCAGACAGAATTCCATTACACAATGGTTTTAACCTGCACAGAAGGGCACTTGCATGCAGAAATGGCTCGTCTCTACTATCTCTACGAAATTGATAGAAAAACAGGGATGAAAGCCCCTGCCGAGGACGTCATCACCGACAAGATCTCTTTGAATAAGAAAAAAACGCGTCTGGCCAACTATTATGGAAAATTCCGCAAAAAGACGATTGATCGCAAGGACAACCTCTTTCAACAAATAGTCTCCGCTTTAAAATAATATATAACTCAGAAGAATTATGCTACAAAGAAAATCAAGAGGCGATGTCAACCCGACCGACAATAGCAAGTTGTTGAAATTGCGGAATCTGCTCAACATCATTTTCATGTTGGGAGCCATTGTTGGCCTCGTTATTTATTTTCTCGGTCATCAACAGACTGGTATCATTGTAATCCTCTTCGCAATGGTATTCAAAATGGCCGAGAGCACTATCAGATTTTTTCATAAATGATGAAAACAAAATATTTTGCTTTTATCGCAAGCGTGTTTTTCCTGTCTTCATCTGTTGCAAGCGCACAAAACGATAACAACGGATTCAATCAGATCGACGCGCAAGGCAACATCATGCACCGTTCCTCCAGACAGGTTGACTCGCTGGGGTCCGATAAACAAATTCCAACGGGCATTAAAGTGTGGACTGTGGACGAGAGATTTGGCGACAGAACTCCTGCCCTTCTCGACACCATACCCCACATGTTTATGAATTCCATCTTTACAACGGGAATGCGCGGCGAGTATAATACTACGGGAAATTTAGGGGCGCCACGAACTAATAGGATCTTCATTGATCAGCCCATGCAGGATGAGTTTATCTTTACTAAGCCTTACGACTTCTTTATTACACCGGTAAGTGCTTTTCATTTCACCAATACGCTTTCCCCCATCACAAACATCACTTACAATACAAGTGGAGACCGCACTGATGGCGAAGATCACTTTACAACAAAGTTTGCTGTAAACGCGGGAAAGAAATTGGGAATAGGCTTCAAGTTTGATTACATCTACGGTCGTGGGTATTATCAGAACCAAAGCACCTCTCATTTCAACTATACTATGTACGGCTCGTATTTAGGCGAGAAATATCAAGCTCACCTGCTCATGTCGACCAATCATCAAAAGGTAACAGAAAATGGAGGTATTGCCGACGATAATTATATCACACATCCAGAAAGTTTTCAGGAGAGTTACCAGAGTTCGGAAATCCCCACTGTCTTGGCACGTAACTGGAACCGCAACAACAATCAGCATGTGTTCTTTACCCAACGCTACAGCCTTGGTTTCAAGCGAAAGGTTCCCATGACCCAAGATGAGATAAAAGCACGCAAATTCGCAATCGAAAGCAAAAAGGAGAACGATGCGGCCAAAGCAAAATTGAAAGCAAAAAGAGACGCCAGGAAACGTGGGGAGAAATTTGATGAGGACGCCTACAATCGCAGTGTTCAGCCCACAGGACGTCCCGACAAAGCGGTCATTGCAGGAAATGAGCCTGCACGTACAGATACTATCAAGTCTGAGCGCATCAGTGTAACAGGAGCTGCTGCCGACTCTCTCTTGGCACAAGTCAACAAGCAAAAAGTTGATACCAGCTGGCTGAAGGACGAATATGTCCCCGTCACGAGTTTCATCCACACGTTGAAACTTGACAATTACCGGCGCATCTATGAAGCCTATCAGACGCCCGATAATTATTACTCACTTACATTTCCAAACGTAGGTAAACTTCCCGGGGATTCCATCTACGACAAGACGACCCATTATCGGCTCAAGAACACCTTCGCCATCTCTCTTCTGGAGGGATTCAACAAATGGGCAAAAGCTGGGTTAAAGGCATTTCTCACCAGCGATCTCCGTCATTACACCCTCCCCGACTCCACTGGTGGCACCAACACCTACAATGAGCACAACCTCAGTATTGGAGCACAAATCAGCAAGACCCAGGGGAAGACGCTTCATTTCAATGCAACGGCTGAGACATGGCTCACAGGTGAAGATTCAGGACAACTAAGAATTGATGGAAAGATAGACCTCAATTTCCCCCTCTTTGGCGATACGGTAACATTAGCTGCCAATGCCTTTTTCCACCGTGATAATCCTTCCTTCTATTTCCGTCATTACCATTCTAAGCATTTTTGGTGGGATTATAGCAGCTTGTCAAAAACTACACACAGCCGCATACAAGGTATTTTCAGCTATCAGAAGACTCATACCACACTGCGGTTTGCTGTTGACGAGCTTGACAATCTTACCTATTTCGGACAGTCTTACACTATGGGCGACACAGAGCAGCCTCGCAAAGATGTGGCCATCCATGTAGGTCAGGGGGGAGCTACAAGTCTGTTGACCGTTCAGTTGGAACAAAACTTCAATCTTGGGCCTCTTTATTGGGAAAATGTCATCACCTATCAGAAAAGCTCAAAAGAAGATGTCATAGCTGTGCCGGATTTAAACATCTACAGCAACCTCTATCTGCATTTCAAGATAGCCCGCGTGCTGAAGTGCGATTTAGGTGGAGACATAAGATATTTTTCAAAATATTATGCTCCTGATTACAGCCCTGCTTTAGGAAGCTATACGATACAAGAGGGAAGCAATAGGGTGAAGACCGGCAATTATCCCATTATCAACGTCTATGCCAATTTCCATCTGAAGCATACCCGCTTCTTCGTGATGATGAGTCACATTAACGCAGGTAGCGGGAAGAAGGATTATTTCCTTACCCCCCACTACCCCATCAACGACCGAATCCTGCGCTTTGGACTCAGTTGGAACTTCTTCAACTAACCAATATGCCGATGGCCACACAAAGACCATAGACAAAAATATTCCGGGCTGTGAGACCTAACACCTTGTTAAGCTCACGGCCCTTTCTGATTCTATGCATCTCCTGATAAGTACTATTATGCAGAGAGAGATAAATGCAAGGCAAGAAAAAAGCCATCTTATGTCCAAACAGATAATAGGCAAAACCAAGAAGGCAAGCTGTAACTCCCAAAGATTTGTAAAGCATTAGGGCATTCTCGGCACCAATCTTAACGATAAGGGTCTTTTTACCAGCAGCGCGGTCGTTGTCTATATCACGGAAATTATTCACCACCAATAGAGTATCAATCACAAACCCACAACTTAAAGATGCCACAAATGATTCCCAAGTGAAATGCTGGCTGCCAAAGGGCAAACTCAAATAATAGGTGAGCATGACTGGTATAATGCCGAAGAAGACCAATACGAGGACATCTCCCATACCCCGATAAGAAAGCGTGAGCGTATAGAGAAAGCAGAATATTACACACAAAATCCCGACAAGTACCATTTCCAGTCCGCCAAACAACACCAGTGGCAGACCCACCAAACAGGCCAGTCCCGTTGTAATAGCCATTGCAATTTGCATGGCTTTTGGAGTCACCCAGCCTTCCGCACAGGCACGTTTGGGACCCAACCGGGTAGCGCGGTCGTCACAACCTTTTTTAAAATCAAAATAATCATTAATCAAGTTGGCGTCAATTTGCATAATAAAAGCAAAAAGAAAGCACAATATCATGGGTAGCCAATTGGGAGCAAAATGCGAATCGCTCACAGCTAATGCTCCACCAATCATCACAGGGACTGCCGCCCCAGTGAGAGTCTTCGGCCTGGAAGCCAACATCCATGCCCGAAAAGAATTCGTCTTTATTGTTTCTGCCATTTTGATAATAGTCAGTCAGAGATATCTTCACCCACCACGCTTAACAAAGAAATGACAGTGAAGCAAAAGATTCCTCCACACTTGACCTCTATTAATTACTTATTATTTTGTTGATTTTCCTACAATATGACCGTAACGGTCTTTATAAGTAGTCTGACTCTTTCGCCCAACAGTACGTGTCTCACTCGTTCCCGTAATATGACCGTACGAGTCCTTGTAGGTAGTTGTCTGACGGTTGCCATCGACCTTGGTAGAACTCATTCCTGTAGTATGCCCGTAATTATCCTTGTATGTGGTTTCCAGCGTACCATTAGAACGTTGTTTTGTTGTGCTACGTCCTTTTATATGACCGTAGGCATCCTTATACACAGTTTCAGTAGAGCCATCACTATGGGTTGTTGTAACTGCCGTCCCAATTATATGCCCGTATCTGTCGCGCTGAGTTTCAGTTGTCTGATTGCTCTGCGCATTCACAGAAACTACAGAACCGAGCAAGAAAAGAAGAATAAATAAATTTCTCATAGTGCCCAAAATGTTTCTTTATTATAGATATAGGAGACTTTCTCCAATAAGCGCAAAGGTAGGCATTTTTTTTAAATGAATATTTATATTCTTCCGAAATATTTTGTACTTCTGTTAATTTTATATTACTTTTGCAAAGAACAAACCAGCAAACATGCTACATCTTTTCATCATTATATTTCTTCTCTGCATCTGTGCGAGTTTTATCCAGCGCACAACAGGTTTCGGATTCGGAGTATTCATCATGACAGTACTTCCTTACCTGATGCCGTCGTACGGTGAAGCGACAACTTTGTCTGGACTTCTCGCTATGAGCAATAGTCTTGTGATATGTATGAAAATGCGGCGATATCTGGACTTCAGCCGATTACTCCCAATTCTCTTGACTTTTATCTGCGTGTCCAGTTTTGCCATATTCTGTCTGAAACGGATGGATGACAACCTGCTTCACGACATCCTCGGTGTAACGCTAATATTGGTGAGCATATATTTCATTTTCTTCAGTAATCGCATTAAGATACCTGCCAACAAGAAAGGACAGTTTACCGCAGGCACAATTAGTGGACTCATGGGTGGATTCTTTGGTGCTCAGGGGCCACCAGCCGTTCTCTATTTCATTTCCACCGTAAAAGACAAAAATCAATACATGGCCTTGATGCAGTCTTATTTACTCTGTGGCAACATCATGATGACCATGGTCCGAGCCTACAACGGTTTCCTCACGCCGACAGTAGGCTGGGACTATCTTTATGGGATTGGAGGAGTAGCTGTCGGCACAACTCTCGGCGCATTTGTGTTCCAACGTATTCCTAACAAAAAGTTCAAATATGTCGTCTACTGCTATATCGGCATCAGCGGTATCATCATGCTCATCGTATGATGAAGATATCAGCAATTGTTCTTAATATGCCAAAGATGTTGACCATCACCATTGGGGATATCTTTTGTTGTAATTCCATTGAAATCTCTTTGTACAATTTTCATCACGATTGGTTAACGTCGCTGTAACTTTTGCCGGTTAATTTTGCAACCGAAAAAGAACAGAGACGATATGAACCAAACAAGGAAATTTGCCGTAGTAATTATTTTGCCCCTCATAACGGCGCTCGATGTAAGTGCACAGCACGTTACAGGTGTTGTCAAAGATGCATCAACCAATGAAGTGCTCGTTGGCGCAGTTGTGGAAGTTTCAGGCACAGAGAATAGAGCCGTTACCGATATGAACGGCCACTTTTCCATCGATGGACTTACTGGAAAGACCTGCAAACTCAGCATCTCTTACTTGGGTTATCAGAAAAAAGAAATTGACGGAGTTCAAGTGACGCCTTCTGCCCAGAAAGACATAGAAGTCAGGATGAAGGCCGATGAACAGCAGCTGCACGATGTTACCGTAACGGCAGTAGCAAGGAGAAACACGGAAACCGCAGCGGTGCAGGAAATGAAAAGCAGTTCCGTCATAGTGAGCAATGTATCAGCGCAAGAAATAAGTAAGACTCAAGACAGCAATGCAGGTGAGGTGATCCGCCGCATCCCAGGTGTTAGCCTCATCGACGATAAATTCGTTATGGTACGGGGACTGTCTCAGCGTTACAACAACGTTTGGATCAACGGCGGAGCTACCCCCAGCTCCGAAGCTGATTCAAGGGCATTTTCTTTCGACATGATACCGAGTAGCCAGATTGACAATCTAACCATTGTGAAAACACCGGCTGCCGAATATCCGGCAGATTATTCAGGCGGTTTCATTATTATCAACACAAAAGGTATACCACAGGAAAACACGTTCAGCATCCAGGCAGGAGGAAACTGGAACACCTCTTCCTCCTTCGCCTCGTTTCTAAACACAAAGGGGTCGTCGACTGATTTCTTAGGTTTCGACGGCGGACTACGGTCCATGCATGGAGGGATTGAAACAAAGCTCAATCCTTTAGGAGCCTACGACGGCGTGAGTCTTACGGGGAACCATCTTAACAACAATTGGACAACGAGAACCATGCATCCCTTCGGAGACCTGAAGTTGGGATTCAGTCTAACCCATCACTGGAATACCGCATGTGGAAAATTAGGGTTGATCGCCGCCACCAACTACACCAATGAATACCGAACGTATAAGAACATGTTGAACAATCTCTTCGGTATCTATGATGTTGCTAATGATAGAAGCAACTATCTCCGCCATAGCACAGACGACCAATATAACCACAATGTCAGACTCGGTGCCATGATCAACCTGACATATCTCACTTGTGGGGGCAACAACAAATATGAATTCAAAAATATCTTCAACCAGATTGGTAATAACCGCTATACCTGGCGCGAAGGAGTTTCGGCCCAGGCCAACCTTGAGCATTCTGCTGAGTATTACTATCGTAGCCGCACAACCTATAACAGCCAATTCACGGGTAAGCATACACTGACCCAAGATCAATTGGAATGGGGGCTGAGCTACAGCTATGCCAACCGCCACATTCCCGACCGGCGCAAATATCTCATTGACGATGCCCTCGACCCAGGGAAATATCAGTTGAGCAATGGCAACGACATCTCGCGTGAATGGACCCAACTCGACGAGCACATCCTATCGGCCAACGTCAGCGACAATCACCAGTTCCATTTCGGAGACTGGAATCCATCGCTCAAGTTCGGCGCGTATGGTGAATACCGCACACGAAAATACACAACGCGCAATTTTATCTATAGCTGGAACACTACAGACAATGATCTCCCTGCTGATTTTCGCACAATGAATATGCCCCAACTGCTCAGCGATGCCAACTACTTCGGAGAGCATGGTCTTTACCTCATCGAGCAGCATCAGATGCGCAACAACTACAGAGGGCACAATACTCTCGGTGCTGGGTATCTCGCAGCCACAATCCCCTTAAAAGCTTGGAGCATCTATGCAGGAATAAGATATGAATACGATGACATGGAACTCATCTCCAACCTACGGGATACAGAAAAAAGCGAGTCTGGACGCCATTACCGTCACAACGACTTTTTCCCAAGTGTGAACATTACCTACATCATCGATTCTAAAAATCAGGTAAGACTCTCATACGGCAAGAGCGTCAACCGACAAGAATTCCGAGAGATCTCATCTTCAGTGTTTTACGACTTTGATTTGGCTTCAAGCGTACAGGGTAATCCTGAACTGAAGAGTTGCTATATTCACAATGCCGACCTTCGATACGAATGGTATCCTTCGCGGGGAGAAGTGATCTCACTGGCAGCGTTCTATAAATACTTCAATGATCCAATAGAATGGACTTACACTGTCAGCGGTGGTACTGATTTGATCTACAGCTACAAAAATGCAAAAAGCGCCTACAGCTATGGTTTAGAATTGGACGTGAAGAAAGACTTAAGCTTCATTGGCCTTACAAATTTCAGTTGGTCGTTCAACGGGGCCCTTATCCACAGTCGAGTAAAATTTGACGCCAATGACCATCAAGACTCAGACCGTCCCATGCAGGGACAATCACCCTACTTGATCAACACGGGTCTTTTCTACACCAATCCTACATGGAATACGAACATTGCACTACTCTACAATAGAATTGGCACACGGCTCATTGGTGTTGGACGGAGTGAAGGTACTACTGGAGACGATACCAATGCACGGGTTCCGGACAGTTACGAGATGCCGCGTGACATGATTGACTTCTCGGCCTCAAAGAAATGGGGAAAGCACCTCGAAGTGAAACTGAACATCCGCAACCTGCTCAACAGCAAGATTTATTATAAACAGTTTGCCCATGTCACCTATAAGGACGGCCATAAGGAGAAAAAAGAAGAGGTGACAAGATCCTATCGACCAGGCATGAACCTGGGTATTACAGCAATTTATAACTTCTAAAATAAGACAATTCGATGTTTTACAAACTAAACGTTATGAAAAATTACAAACTTTACGGATGCCTCGGCATTCTGATGATCGCAGCAACACTGACATCGTGCAGCAGCGACGACAACAACGACGGTGGTGAAAACAGCAGCCAGACGGCTGTTTACACATGGTCAAAAGATGGTGGATTAAATGCCTGCGACCACATTCTCTTCACCAACGGAAAAGAGGATGCCAACGGCAAGGAAATCGGAAACGGCGACCAAGAGCTTGTTTTCAAAGGGAAACAAACACTTAAGAAAGGCACCTACCTGCTGAAAGGATGGGTCTACATTGCCGACGGTTCAGAACTTACTATCGAGCCAGGAACCATCATCAAGGGCGACAAAGATACAAAGGCAGCCCTTATCGTGGAGCGTGGTGGTAAACTCTACGCAAAAGGCACCGCCGCAAGCCCCATCGTGTTTACTTCAGAACAGGCCAAAGGCAATCGTCGCCCTGGAGATTGGGGCGGTGTTATCCTCTGCGGCAAGGCAGAGAACAATCAGAAAGAAATGCAAATTGAGGGTGGTCCTCGCACCAAGCACGGCGGTAACGACAATGCCGACAACTCCGGCATTTTGAGCTATGTCCGCATTGAGTTTGCTGGATATCCATTCCAAACCGATAAGGAAATCAACGGCCTCACATTCGGTTCTGTAGGTAGCGGCACACAGATCGACCACATCCAAGTAAGCTATTCCAACGACGACAGCTACGAGTGGTTCGGTGGCGATGTCAACTGCAAGTATCTCATCGCTTACCACGGATGGGACGACGACTTCGATACAGACAATGGTTTTTCTGGTAAGGTACAATTCGGTCTCGCCGTTCGCGACCCGCGCATTGCCGATGCCTCGCAGAGCAACGGTTTCGAAAGCGACAACTGCGCCGATGGCTCTGCCGTTAGTCCCTACACAACGGCTACTTTCTCCAACATCACCTTCATCGGTCCGAAGCAGACGTCTGATTTCCAAAACACCAGCAGCTACATCACCGGTGGCAATATGAATCCCAACAATGGCTCATCGTTAGGCCGCTTCCAGGCTGCTATGCACATTCGCCGCAACTCTCGCCTCAACTGCTACAACTCTGTGGCTACCGGATGGCCCGTCGGTCTGATTCTCGACAACCAGAAGGGCGACACCCAAGGCAATGCTACGAATGGCCTGATGCACTTGCAGCACATCATCTTCGCCAATATGGACGCCACTGGAACCGACGCCAACAAGAGCTACGACGATGTACTTGTGACTGGCTACGACGAGAGCAGCAAGCCCATCTACGACACCACTCAGAAGAGTTTCTCCAGCACCTGGTTCCTTGCTCAGACTGGCAACAGCGTATACAGCAACGAGTCCGACCTCCACCTCGCCAACTGGATGCCTACAGCCGGCAGTCCCCTGCTCACTGGTGCAACCTTCGACGGCCTCAGCTCTTGGTTCACTAAGGTCAGCTACATCGGTGCCTTCGCTCAGGGCGACACTTGGATGAATGGCTGGACGAACTTCGATCCTGAAAATACAGATTACTAAAAAAAGAGAAGACCCACCCCAACCCTCCCTACAGAGTGAGGGGAAGAGGACATCACCGGAAGATCGCACGCAGACGAACTACCAGCCTCGGAGAGGCTGACTCTCAGTAACCCCAGTCTGCGCTCCTTACGCCGCTTGACTGGGGCTTCATTATCTCCTTCTCTCTGTACTCAGTGCCCCGAAGGCGGCACACCAGCACGTAGTGCTCAGATAGGAGAAGAGGTAATATTATCAGCGGAGCTATTTCTATTTCCTGAAAACTTGTTGCCACAGCGCTCTGTCGCTGACGATTATCCGCACATCTGCCTTTAGTCCAGGTCGAACCTTTACGCTATCAAAGCCCACATTTACCTTGGCAAGAAAATAGTTGGAGCCATTAATGGCGAACAGTCTGTCATCGTGGCTGGCTACAGAATATACCGACGGGGGCTCGTTGTCGCTTCTCCCCTCGTAGCTCACCCAAACACTTCTAGGTTCATTGAAGAGATACAGATACTTGTAGGGTACACGAATGACAAGCGAGTCGTAGCCTTTCATCTCGCCCTGCGCCTCTATCGTTATCGGGTAGTGGATAGTATAGGCAGCAATGGCGAGGGCAACGACTACCAATGAGATGATAACGGTACCGGTACGCACAAGCCGTGGCGGCACGATTCCTATGATGTGGCGCACCTTCTCACTCCGAAGTTCTATGTTGTCAAAGTCCTTATTTTCCATATCTGTTTTCAATTTCCCAATTCAAGTTGGTTTCTTACAAGATTGTAGTAGGCGCCACGCCTCTCTATCAGTTCCTCGTGGTCCCCTATCTCCACCACCCTCCCATGGTCGATAACGACTATCTGGTCGGCATTCTTCACCGTGCTCAGTCGGTGAGCCACGACGACAACAGTCTTACCCTTGTAGAATCTGTCGAGATTCTCCACGATGGCGCGCTCGTTATTAGCGTCGAGGGAGTTGGTAGCCTCATCGAGAAAGATGTAATCAGGATTCTTGTACACGGCACGGGCTATGAGAATGCGCTGCTTCTGTCCCTGACTCAGGCCCACGCCGTCACGGCCTATCTTCGTATTATACTTCAAGGGCAGCGACATCACGTATTCGTGGATACACGCTATCTGCGAGGCTTTCAACAGCCTCTGCTCGTCTATCTCTCCATCGTCGACAGCAATATTGCGGGCTATGCTCTCCGAGAATATCACACCGTCCTGCATCACCACTCCGCACTGCCGACGCCACCACTTCTTATTCAGCGTGCTGATGTCAGTGCCACCGATGCTGATTTGTCCTTCCAACACGGGATAATAGCCCAGCATCAACTTTACAAGCGTAGTCTTTCCGCTGCCCGAGGCTCCCACGATGGCTGTCACCTTACCTTTGGGGATATGTATGGTGACGTCATCCAAGGTCTTGGTCAGAGCATGTGGGTCATATTTGAACATGATACCGTCTATGTCTATTCCCTTGCTGCTGTCGTCCAAGGCGGTATGCAGCCCCCTCTTTCCGTTCTCGTCCTCCGCACGGTGTATTTCATTGATTCGCTCTAGGCTTATTCTCACGTCCTGGAGAGAGTAGAAGAGGCCCATCAACTGTTCTACGGGCGAGTTTAACTGACCGATTATATATTGAACGGCCAACATCATGCCGAGGGTCATCTGTCCGTGAATTACCGCTGCTGCAGCAACCACTGTGATGACGATATTCTTCATCTCGTTGATAAGGATGCTTCCGGCCTCCTGTGTCTGCTGCAGCTTGAGCGACTTCATCTGTACTCCAAAGAGATCGGCCTGTGTGTCTTCCCATTCCCAGCGGCGGCGCTGCTCGCAGTCCTGGAGCTTTATCTCCTGCATCGAGGTGAGAAACTCATAAGTTTTGTTGTTGTTGATGGCCTGCTGCTCAAACAGCTCGTAGTCGAGCACTTTCCTACGGCGCAGGAACAGCATCATCCATGCGGCATAAAGAATGCTGCCAAGCAGGAAGATGGCGAAAATCTGCCAGTTGTAGAGGAACAACACCACCGAGAACACCGCGAAGCTGAAAAGTGAGAATGCGATGGTCAGCGTTTGTCCTGTGAGGAAACCGTTCACCCGGCTATGGTCGCCCATCCGCTGCATCAGGTCGCCCAACAGTTTGGTGTCGAAGAACGACATGGGGAGCTTAAGCAACTTAATGAAGAAGTCGCTCACCAACGATATGTTGATGCGCATGGAGATGTGGAGCAGCAGCCATCGTCGGATGAAGTCTATCGCCGTACTGCTGAAAGTCAGCATCAGCTGTCCAAGCAGGATCAGCCAGATGAAGCCTATATCCTGATTTCTGATGCCAACGTCGACAATAGACTGGGTGAGGAACGGCAGGACGAGCTGCAGTAAGCTTCCGACAGTAAGGCCAAGGACCACCTGCCCGAAATACCTTTTGTACTTTCTGACATAGCCGAAGAGGAAGCGGAACGACCGCGGATTGTCATTTTCTCCCTCTTCGATCTCGTCTGCCTTGAGCGTGTAGAACAACGGAGTTGGCTCAAGGAGCATGGCTATACCTTTATCCTCACCGCCTGACCTAGTACTTACCCAATGGTTTTTGAAATCGTCAAGACTGTACTTTATCAACCCCTTACCCGGGTCAGCTATATAGAATCTTTTGCCCTTGCGGACTTTGTAGAGTACCACGAAGTGATTCTGATTCCAGTGCAGGATGCAGGGAAGAGGGGCAAGCGACAAATTGTCAACGGTCGTTCTTACGCAGACTGAATGAAATCCTATCTCATTTGCCGCCTCACTGATTCCCAGCATGGAGACTCCCTCTGAGGTGACATGACAAATCTGTGACAGCATGCTAATTGGGAATTGTCTGCCGTAATTCCGACATACCATCTCAAGGCAGGCCACTCCACACTGCATTGCGTCATGCTGCTTGACAAAGGGAAATTTTCTCATCCGCTATAATATTCCTGCTACTTGGCAAATGGAGACAAGCTACAGACTCACGCCTTTTTCATGCTCCTTTATCCTGCCCTCATCGATGGCTATCTTGTCCTTGCCATTCTTGCGGAATGTCCACCTGACAGTGAAGAACACCTGTGAGTCAGTACTCTTGAACTTTGAAAAAGAATGGTAGCCGCTGACATTATAGTCACTCTCATACTTCAACTTTCCATAAACGTTTCTACAGCCTAGAATGAAGATAAGGTTCGGGGTCAGATTATACGAGACGGCAATGTTGCTCTGATAGGGCCGATGGAAGCGCGTCTCCCTATAAACCGAGAATTCCTTGTTCGTGTAAGACAATTCTGAATGGATTCCGAAGCTCTTCTGATACCACCTGGCGTATAGGTTCAGGATGACATTCTTCTTTTTTTTCTGGTTTTCGAAATCGAATACATTCCACCTTAGTGCGGTACCGGCAGTGAACCCATCATGATGGTAGGACACTGTGCCTGTCAAGGAAAAGAGATGGTATTGACCAAAGTTGGTATATGTGGAGTAGTGCACGCCGTCCTTGTAATAGGAGGCAGACTGGATGATATCCTTGGTATAGTCGTAACTGGCTTCCACATTGACATTGAGACCCTTGGAGTAGAAGTTCTGTCCCAGCCTCAGCGAATGCGTCCGCTCGGGCACAAGCATCGGGTTCCCGCTCACATGCTCCAGACTGTCGGTTGATGTGTTGAAGGGGTTCAGCCTGGCAATGGTAGGCTGGGTGTTGGTCAGGAAGTAGGACAGCGACGTCGTAGAGATGCCCTTCTCGTATGACAAGTCGATAGAGGCGTTTGGCCGTATGTAGTGGTTCTTCACCCCCGCGGAGTTCAAGTGCATATAGTCTAATCCTGAGGAGATTACCGTGCTGAGTCCAGAGAAGTTCATTGCCAGGGATACATAGCCGTATTCGTTAAGTCCCTTGAACTCATAGCTGGAACCGTTGTCCGTCTGATGGATTGTGTTGGTGGAATAATCAGTTGCGTTGCCGAGATCCAGCGACATTTTATCATTAATGATCCACGACAAGTTGAGCTCCTGGCTCCATGCGTTGCGCTTGGTGGTGAGGTCTTGCCGTGAGTCGACGACATAGTCCGACAGCGTCTGACTTTCAGTGCTGTTCTGCTTGTTGTGGTTGTAAGTATACCTGCCTGTGCCGTCCAAGGTGACCGATTTGCTGAAATCGTGCTTGTAGTAGAGAGTGTGGGTATAAACATGCGATTTCATGTCGGCCGTCGACTGACTCGCATAATCCATCATTGCCTTGGCATCCAAATCCTCATGAGTACCCTCAAAATTAGCGAAGCTCCTGCTATGACTGTCATAACCTTGAAAACTGTAGATGAAGTAATTGTTCTTTGTCGGCCTCCACTTAAGCATGGCGGTATAATCCCAATCGTGCATGCGACTGTCGTCATTTCCATGGATATCCCGTATGTAGTTGGCCGTGGTAGTGGTGACACTCGTGCGAGAGTGATCATGCCGGTTCCAGCTCGGGAAAAGCTCTAAATAGAGGGAAAGCTTGCTGTTTCCCACTTCCATTATCGGCCCAGTCCACCCTTGTTTCCAAGGGAAGGTATTACCAAATCCAAGCCTCAAATAAGTGTATATGGTCTTAGAACGCTTTAGATGAATATTGACAATACGTCCTGCGCCAGTCCGCAGATATTTGCTGCTGACCACATCAATGACCTCAACTGAGGCTATTCTTGAGGGGTCGATGGGTCTCAAACCCGTGTTGACCTTTGAACCGTCGACAAGTAGCAGGATGCTCTTTCCGTCGGCTGAGTTTAAGTCCTCTGTGATATAGTTGCTTTGCAGTTTGGGTATCTCCTCCAAAGCCTTGTAGGGGTTGCCACTCTCCGCGGCCTTCTTCGATAGGAAGTAAATATGCCCATAGGGAGTACGTATCGGTTTGCGGGTGCCCAACACTGTTATCGAGTCGAGTTCTATGGAGCCTTCTTGCATTCTGGCAAGGTAGAAGTCGCCTTTGCCAAGATCTACGCTGTCGGTGAGGGTTTGGTAACGAAGATGGTGAATGTATATTCCCAATTTCATATTCTGTGGAAGCCCCGCAATGCTGAACCTTCCCTCATCGTTGCTTTCGGCAAGTCCTACAACCGAGTCGTTGTGCGACACGATTACCGTAGCGTTGGATATCGGGACGTTCTCGTCGTCGCATACTAAACCAGTCAGATTCTTCTCCTGTGCGGAGACAGCCATAGAGAGGAACGCACAAAGAAGTAAGATGATTTTTTTCATAGTCTTCATAATTTGTTGGTTAGCATATATTCGGAGAGTATATAATGGAAGTACTCTTTCCTGCTCATGTTCAGGCTATCAATATAGCAAGTTGCGTTTCCCGCATTGATCCGATTGGGGCATGGGCCGTAACACATAGGATACATCCGGCAAGACAAGCAACGTCTTGGCGAGAAAGTATTATAGTCTTTGGCAAGTTTAGGCACATTCCAGACGATCTGACCCGACTCTAAATCCAAGTTGCCATAAGAATACTCGGAATTAAAATCAGAGATTGTGGTACACTTGAAAACCTTGCCATCATAATTGATCACAGCCTCATTCATTCTCTCTGCGAAACAAAGTTTTCCTTGTGTGTAATAGTCTACCCTAAAACCAACAGTCTGTAGTTTTCTGGCCACTATTACCACTTCCTCATTGCTAACATCTTTGTCATCCACCTGCCATATTCTTTTTAAGATAACAATAGTACGGCGTTTATCCATTCGCATGATATCTTCATAAATATCATCAAAGTTTTTAAGAGTGGCTCCATCAAAATTGATGCGAAGGAAAATAAGAGAGTCTGGCACCATAGACTGAATCATCAGAACATTTTTGAATGTCAATGAATAAGTGTCGATACTACAATCTCTTGTGTGCTTAATTTTGTTATGCTGTTGTCTGTTCCCATCTATAGTAATCTCAAATTGGCACGAATAGTTAGAGAGAAAGCTCACTATACTCTTTGTCAAAAGTGTACCGTTAGTCGTAAAATCAAGATAAAGATTCTTGCCGTTTTCTGTGCATACCTTCCTAGCATAATCTATCAGAGATTCAATGGGTGGGTAATTATAGAAAGGCTCTCCTCCAAAAAAGGAAAGCTTCAGTGTTGAGAAAGGTTCATTTTCCAATTTCCAATTGATGTGTTTTTTGATACCTTCGACTATAGGCTCAGCGATTTTACTTCCTTTATACTTGTGCTCATAACAGTACCAGCAAGAAAGGTTGCAGTCCAAAGTTGGATTGATAATCAAGTGATACATTGAAGTGTCATTGATTTCCTTCATCCTTCTATACTGCACAATTTCTTTCTCATTATAATCGTCTTCAACGATAAACTGATTATGTATAAGTGATTGCATAATCTTATTATCCAAATCGCAGGATGTGAAAGGCTTATCAGATAAGTTCTCATAAAGAGTGTGGGCATATTTGTCAAGAAGCACAATTACTCCATTCATACAATTGACATGCATGAAAACATCCTTCTCTATTTCCTCTGAAACTTGATAGTAGAGTTTTCTCATTACATTAATAAATTAATATCCATAAATGGAAGGCTTTGCTTACTAAATTATAAGCAGAGCCTTCTTGAAGAGATTAGATAATATTTCCTGTACAAAGAGTAGCTGCATTTATGGCTGTACAACTCGAATTTGCATTGTTCAGAGCAATACAACTTTTACCCTGATTGAGGGCGCCACATTTTCCGGCATGATTAATTGCATGGCAATCCTTTTTCCCAGCATTAATTGCATCACAAGTTTCATTGGAGTTAGATGCTGTGCATTTGCCATTGTCGTTGGCGGTATCATATAAGGCGAAGCCACCTCGTATGACCATCATGTGTTCCTTCGAGAGTACCTCGAAGATGTCTTTCATTTTTTTGTCCATAAATAGTAAAAAATAAAAATGGTTATAAAATATTGTTAGTTGTAAATATTGAAAAAGCATTAATGCTTCCCGATATGTCTAAGCACAAAAGTTTCTTGAGTTAAATACCATGAACATCCCTGAATCTGATGATGTCTCCTTAACTTAACCTTAGAACGTACATAATGTACATCTGTGCAGATTGTAATCCCAGATCAAGAAGGTACTTGGAATTCCCCATAGAAAGTGATGTCGCCTAAGACAACATTGAGCGTGTAATTACCATTTGGCAAATCACCCACTTCTATTGTCAACGTACCATCATACATAAACTCGGCGGAATCATTTCCAACAACGTTACCATTGGAATCATATAGATGAGCTTGAGCACTACCTGTAAAATTGGAAATGTTTATTGCGATTTCCCCTTCATCATAGTCTGCAGAGATCAATGCTGTAGGGGGAACACGCAAACTACCGTTCTGTAAATCTCCTTTGTTCTTCAGCTTAATTGTATAAGATGAAGCGGGAAGTAAACCAGTGATAAGTAGCAATGCCAAAATGAGCAATTTCTTTCTCATAACTCATATTTTTTAGTTCTTAGTTGCAAAATTAGACTAAAAAAGAATTGCTCCCAAGAAAAATCGGTCTAAAAATCACAGTTCAATGAGAATGAATATAAATAATTGCATATCAATAGATTATAATCATTTTTAGACCGTTTTAGCGGTCTAAAAATGAATTTAGGCGGGCTATTTAATAGCTTTCGATAAACTCTTTGGCTGACATTTGGCTATTGCTAAGGCCTAATTTCTTCTTGATAAGGAATAGCTTCTGCTTGACAGATTTTGGCTCAATATTGTAGACAGAGGCTATGGTAGAGAAAGGAAGTCTTATCCTTATCAGCATGAGGAACCGGATATCTTTCTTCGTGAGATCGGGGAAAGCCTTTTGCAGCCTTTCCACGAAATTATTATCAGAACTGTTAAGAAAAGCTTGCAGTTCGTCCCAGTCTTCATCATTTAATACTACATGATTGCTGTCTGCTGTTTGGATGGCATCTAGCTTGTGTAGAATATTAATCTTGCGTACGAGAAAATCCCTCATGGTCGTCATCTGAGTTTTTTGATGCTCGATGATCAAATCCCTGCGTCTCTGCTCTTCTTCATTGTGCTCCCGCAGTTGTTTTCTTTTCAAGCGTGAGGCATAAAGAATAAAGCAAACAATCAGAATGAACAGCACTGAAAGCGCTACGATCGTTAGATTCTTCATCCTATTCTCATTTTGGTATTTCGCCCTAAGCCTGTCTTTCTGAATCAGGGAGTTATAATATTTATTTTTAGCTTGAGAATTGGAGCGAATTTCGGCTTGAAATGTTTCGGCAATAGAGTCTTTATAGGCGTTGGCTTGTTCAAGGTCACCTTTGCTCATGGCTATTACGTAGAGTATGTCAAATGCATCATACGCCAATTTAGTCTTGCTTAGTTTTCTTATCGCCAAGGCCTGTGCCTTAGCTTGAGGCAAAGAATCCGCTTGGTAATATGCTTGTCCCAAGGCTGCCAGAGCTGATAGGTTGTTATTCCTGCAAAAGGCAAAGCGCTTCTTGGCTGCGAATAAGGCAGAATCTTTCTTTTCAATAAATGCATAGAATACAGACAAGTCCTGATAGGAATCAGCGATAGCAAGCGAGTCGTTGAGTCTCATTGCCAGGCATAGGGCCTTTTTGGTTAAGCTAATACATTCTGGAGATTGATTGTCTTTGTAAAAATATGATTCTGCCAAGTTCAAAAGTAAGTAAACTTTGTTCACCTTTAGCCCGTCCTTCACGCGATTATATGCGTCAATAGAATTTCTGGAATATCGAAGGGCAAGGTCAGGATCGTAGTCCCTGACAACTACGGAAGATCTCTCTAAAGACATGCTCAGCGTGTAGTAGTCCCGCTGCTTCTTTGCGGCCCTAATGGAATTGGCGAAACAGGCAAGAGCCTTCTCACTACTGTCGTTAAGATGGTAATACTTGCCCATATAGTATTCGCATCTAGCATAAAGGCTGTCCGTAGGTTTGTCGCGATACCAATTATAAGCATTGCGAAGAAGCGAGTCGTTGTCGACATCGATTCGCTTCTTATCCTGAGCCAAAGTATATACGAGGGAATATAGGGCTAAGTCTTTGTCCGAAAGTCGTGTTTGGTCGATGGTGTTGAGAACAGCCAACACACTGTCTGGCTTGCTGTTTGCCTTGGGAATTAGATCGGTGATACGTCTGCCCTGCCTGTCGCCACAAGCGCCAAAGCTAAGGACTATCAGTAATATGGTAAGAGCCTTGAGCAGATTTCTCATAGTTGTTTCGTTTACTGTGCAAAGATAATGATTTTTTCCAAAATATTTCAGCACACCTGATATTTTCTATAGATTGCATAGGATAGAGGAACCATAACCTAGAGAGGCCCACCAAAAAGAATAACTTATCATAGCACAAGATAGACCTACTCATCATTGAATTTTATCTTTTTCCTTTGCAATCTCACAGGAATTTATTAAGTTTGTGGAAAAATAGCAGCAACTATGGTAAACTATCCAATTGGCATACAGACGTTCGACAAGATTCGTCAAGGCGGATACTTGTATATCGACAAGACAAAGTACATATATGAGATTACGCATCCTGGTCAGTATGTTTTTCTCTCCCGTCCCCGTCGTTTTGGCAAGTCACTACTCATGAGTACTTTCGATAGCTATTTCCGTGGGCGCAAAGACCTATTCAAGGGCCTCGCCATTGAGAAACTGGAAAAGGACTGGACTGAGTACCCTGTATTGCACTTTGATTTGAGCGACATTAAGAAGGGAACGGTAGAGGATTTTGGAGAGAATGTAAATTCCTCTTTAGCCTCGATGGAAGGAGAGTTTGGCATAGCCAAGACTTCGGATAATCCAGGTACTCGCCTCAAGGATTTAGTGGAGCGCATTTACAATAAGACCGGAAAGCAGGTTGTCCTTCTTTTCGATGAATACGATGCTCCGTTGTTGACGGTTCTTCACGACCCAGAAAGACTCGAGACGATGCGAACAGAGCTGCAGTCATTTTATTCTCCTATCAAGAAACTGGACCCTTACCTTCGTTTTGTCTTCATCACCGGCATTACGAAGTTCTCGCAGCTCAGCATCTTCTCGCAGCTCAACAACCTGAACAACATCTCAATGCTGCCGCAGTATGCTGCAATGTGTGGCATAACAATAAAAGAGTTGGAAGATAACTTTCAAGAGGGAATCGCTGTGCTGGCGGAGAAATACCACTACAGTCATAAGCAAGTCATTGACAAGCTCCTCTATCATTACGATGGCTACCATTTTGCTGAGGACAGCGAGGGTGTCTTGAATCCTTTCAGTCTGCTATCGGCAATGAACAACCGTAAATTCAACAACTATTGGTTCTCCACCGGCACGCCGACGTTCCTTGTCAACATGATGCGGAAGTTCCATACCGACCTGACTGAGATTGACGGCAGCAAAGCTATGCAGGAAGACTTTGACGCTCCTACAGAGAACATGCACAACGTGCTGCCGCTGTTCTATCAGAGCGGTTACCTGACGATAAAAGACTATAATCCCCGGTCTGGCATGTACACGCTTGGATATCCCAATGAGGAAGTCAAGGTGGGACTGATGCGCATTCTCATTCCTTTCTATGTTCAGAGCGATCCCGTTCCAGCCAGCAATGCCTGCTGGGACATCTCCGAGGCACTGATGGACGGCGACATCGACAAGGCCCTGGCCGCTGCCCGCAGCTATTTCGCGTCTATTCCCTACCAAGAGAACACGCTGAAGGACGCTCCGACAACGGAAGGCCACTTCACAGCAATGCTTTACGTGATGTTCTCTTTCCTCAACCGCTATGTCTATTCTCAGGTACGCAATGCCAAGGGCCGTCTGGATATTCTCATCAAGACCGACACAACCATCTATGTCATGGAGCTGAAACTTGACGGTGACCTGAACAAGGCTCTGAAGCAAATCAATGAGAAGGACTACACCATCCCTTACCAGACAGATGGCCGCAAGGTCGTGAAAGTAGCTATCAACTTCTCGACAGAGGAAAGAACGATAAAAGAGTGGAAGATTGAATAAAGAATAGTTTCCACTTAGCTTACTGTGGATGTAGAAAAGGACAAGCTATAATCCACGGAAAATACCCGATGCATCGAATTGAAGTCTGCTGACAGCTGTCAGCAGAACTGCTGACAATTGAGAGCAGATCTGCTGACAATTGACAGCAGAACTGCTGACAATTGTCAGCAACCATGAGCTATCGGCTGTTCAAATACTAAAAATAGGCACAGGAAATAATAAAAGCGCCGAAAATTATCGGCAAATCAGCGAATAATTAAGGGAAAGTCTACACCGAAATACCGGCAAATTGGCAATCATTTATGGGAAAAAATCCGCTTAATCATCACAAGTAAATCCTTCGTCGTCAAGAATGACGACGCTCCTAAAGCGCTCCTATCATTTACAGTCCGCATGCTTCTCCCCTCCCTTCGTAGGGAGGGGTTGGGAGTGGGTCTAGTCGGGGAGTTTCTATCACCTTTCTAAAAAAACAGTCGCCTCCAAACATTATGGAAACGACTGTTCTTTTATCTTATTAGAATTGATGATTACTTCTGCTCAGCAGGAGTGGTATCGATATCATCATCGGGAACGATGAGTTTATATCCTTTGCCGTGGATGTTGATGATCTCAATCTGGTCATCTGCTTTGAGGTGCTTACGCAGCTTGGTGATGTAAACATCCATAGAGCGGGCATTGAAATAGTTGTCGTCGATCCAGATTGTACGCAAGGCAAAGTCGCGCTGCAGCACTTCGTTGCGATGAGAGCAGAGCAGGGCGAGGAGCTCATTCTCCTTTGTGGTGAGCTTCGTCTGCTGGTCACCAATGGTGAGGAGCTGCTTCTGGGTGTCGAACGTGAAGCGGCCGATGTGATAGAGCGTGCTCTCCTTGCTCTTCTTGCCACGCACGCGGCGCAGAATGGCCTCAATACGGAACACGAGTTCTTCCATTGAGAAAGGTTTTGGGATATAGTCGTCAGCCCCAATCTTGAATCCTTCCAGAATGTCGTCTTTCTGTGTTTTTGCCGTGAGGAAGATAATAGGCATGTCTGAGACAGCCTGACGGATCTCCTGAGCCAATGTGAAGCCGTCTTTTTTTGGCATCATCACATCGAGAACGCAGAGGTCGAACTTCTCTTTCATAAACTCTTTGTATCCAGCCTCTCCATCAGGGCAAAGTGTGGCTTGGTAGCCCTTAGCCTGGAGGAATTCGCGGAGCAACATGCCGAGGTTCTCATCATCCTCGCAAAGCAAAATTTTCAATGATTCTTCCATATCTGTAGTTGGTTTTATCTGGCGGTGCCCCATGCAGTGCCCAAAGCACCTCACGTGATCGCCGCCCGGTGTTAATATAATGAATTATTCTTCGTCTTTTATCACAGGGAGCTTTATGGTAAAAGTAGTACCCTTGCCAAATTCTGAATCAACCTTAATCTCTCCCTGGTGCAGGATGACGATTTTCTGCACATAGGCCAATCCAAGGCCAAATCCTTTCACGTCGTGCACGTTGCCATGGTGGACGCGATAGAATTTATCGAAAATTTTCTTCTGGTCTTCCTTTTTGATGCCTATACCGGTGTCACGCACACTAAGATAGAGATGCTGATCGTCGTTCCACGTTTTCAGATAGACGTTGAGCGGCTCATCGGGTTTGCGATACTTCACTGCGTTATCCATGAGGTTGAAGATGACATTCTGAAAGTGCATCTCGTCGACATAGATTGTGGAGTCTATCGCACCGATCTCAGTATAGATTTTTCCGCCGGTGTGCTCAATTCTCAACTGGAATGAATTGGCAATCGATTCCACCATCTCGTTCAAGTCAAGTTTTTTCTTCTTAAAAACAGCTTGTTTACGGTCAAACATGCTCATCTGCAAGACCTTCTCTACAAGAAACCTCAACCGGCGACTCTCGTCGAGAATCACCTTACTGAGATGATCAAGCATCTGTTGGGTGCGTGGCACACTCGGCGAGGTTAACATTTGGGCGGCCAATGAGATACTGGCTATAGGGGTCTTCAACTCATGAGTCATATTGTTGACAAAATCATTCTTCATCTCAGAGTACCTCTTCTGACGGAAGATCGTAACGATAGTGAAAACGAAAGTAAAGAAGAGCACGATCGTAAAGATGACACTCGGAATCATGAACCGCACACTGGAATAGATGTATTTCGACATGTCAGGGAAATGTACTCTCACGATCCCTTTCTCTGATTGCGGGTCGTTGCGAAAGAGCACCTGCTCATAACTGTACTCTTCCCCCTCATCCGTGTAGTCGGGGCAGCGATAGACTTCACGTCCGTCTTGCGTTGTAACAATGAAATGATAAGGAATGTTGATGCCATTGTTCATCAGCTCTGCCTTAAGATCCTGATCGAGCAGACGGAAGTTGATGCGTTCTTTCAAGGGCTTCTGTGAAGCCGAATAGATGATAGACAGTACAACTTCGTCGAGCAAAGCCTTTTGATAGACATAGCGGTTCTTTACAATTTCCTGCAACGTTTTGGATGCTTCATCGTTCGACTTCTGATCGTTGTGAAGTATCATAGCCTTGGGCATCTGTGACGGCTTAGCCATCATAGTCTTGGCTTGAAAAGAAGTGTAGGATGTGTTTTTTACGCCATAGGTCTGATGCGTTTGGGCCAAAGGCCCGTCTACACCCAAGTCAAGCGTATCCTTCACATGATTTTTCCGCTCTTCGGCATTGATGTCCTTTTCCAAATAGCGCAACGTCTCGTTGAGTTCCAGATTGCGGCTTGCCTGATACAAGGCTCGATTGACACTTTCGTCGAACTGCTCTTTCTTCATGTTCACCATTTGAGAAATATAGGTGAGCTGCATGAAAAGCAATACGATGAACGACAATCCCATGACTATGGTAATGATCCAAATCGTTCTTTTCTTCATGCTGGCAAAGTTAATGCTTAACTTCGAATAATTAACATGTGAATGTTAATTCGTTTTGGCGGATTTAACAATATTAACCAAAACTCAAATATTTAATTATAATACAGCAACTAACACAATAGCCCATGAATTGCTTTGATAGACATGCTTATCCAAAAATATACCTAACGCATCACCTTAAATTCAAGTGTTGTGTTAGGTAATAAATGCATATCGAGCTGCCCCGGTGGGAAAGACAAAGGTCAACGCGGACGGGGACTGGAAAGAATGGTTAGGCGTGCAAATTTAACGAGAAGCTGTTTCATTCCCACATTTTCAAAGTCCACAGCAGCCTTAAGATTTTCTCCTTGTCCATCAAGCGCAACGACACATCCTTCGCCGAAACGTGCATGACGGACGCGACAGCCTACGCAGATCTCTGATGCCATGTCTGGTGACGAAGAAGACGATTTGTCCATTCTCTTTAAAGCGTTGACCGATTTGAAATTGGGCGCTCTCCGCCCGCCATTGGCAATAGACTTGCTCAATCTTGCACAATCTCCCCCTTCAGAGATAAGACGTTGCTTCGTACGTTCACTCAATGGGTCAACAGCCTCCTCTGCCTGACGAGGGCGTGTAATTTTGGGCTGAGGATCAGCCATGAATCTATCAGCCACGGGCCGCGAATTCTGCATTCGGCTACTCAGCCTCACACCATTTCCAAAATCTTGAAAGCCTGTATAAGGGGTATCAACCTCGTAACCGTCATCTTTAAAGAAACTGCGACGAGATGAGACAGTGGTTTTGTCTGCTGAAAGATATTTAGGATCAATGTCACGGATAAACCGGCTGGGTATTGAGAATTCCATCTTGCCATATCTCCACCGGCTTTTTGCCGATGTGATAAAGCAACGCTTTTCAGCCCGGGTTATGGCCACATAGAGAAGCCTCCGCTCTTCTTCGACCCCTCTGGGGGAATCGGCTGATAATGCGCTGGGAATGATGTTTTCTTCAAGCCCAACCACAAAAACCGTAGGAAACTCCAAGCCTTTGGCTGCATGCATAGTCATCAACGAGACTCGGCTTTGAGAATTGTCATCGCTGTCCAAGTCGGTCAGCAAGGATACCTCTTGTAAGAAATCAGTGAGAAACACGTTGGCAGTTTCTCCACTTTCCTTCTGGGTCTCAACAAAATCAGAGAGGCTTCCCACAAACTGGTCTACATTTTCCTGACGTGCCTGCGCCTCCTGCTGATCTCCTTTCATAATATCCTCACTAATTCCACTTCTTGTAATCACAAGACGCCCCAGGTCGTAGGCATTCTTCTGAAACAAGGCATCTGTGAATTCTTGTATGAGATGACAAAACTCATCCAATTTTCTTTGTGTGCCCGACGATACGTTCAGCCCACTCACTTCCGGTTGCCCAATGGTATTCCACAAGCTCATTTGGTTCTGCGCTGAACAAGCAATGATCTTATTCATCGTTGTAGCTCCGATTCCGCGAGCCGGATAATTGATAATGCGGCGGAAGGCCTCTTCGTCGTCATGATTCACGATCAGACGATAATAGGCTATAATATCTTTTATTTCCTTGCGCTGATAAAAGCTCATACCACCGAAAATACGATAGGGAATGCTCTGCCGCCGCATTTCATCCTCAAAACTGCGACTTTGGGAATTCGTGCGGTAAAGGATGGCGAAACAACCATAGTCACAGTTCTCTTTACGATGAATGTTCAGAATGTGCTTGCACACATAGGCTGCTTCCTCTTTGTCGCTTTGAAGTTGCCGATAGACGATAGGGTCGCCTACAGTGTTTTCACTATAAACATTTTTGGGAATCTGATTCTGGTTGTGCTTCATCAGGCTGTTGGCTGCTGCCACTATGTTCTGAGTGGAACGGTAATTACGCTCAAGCTTGAACATTCGAGCCTGGGGATACTCACTTTGAAAATGAAGAATATTGTCGATGTTGGCTCCCCGGAATGCATAAATGCTTTGATAGTCATCCCCTACAACACATAGTTTCTGTCGCTGAGAAGTAAGTTGCCATACAATACGTTGTTGGACGTAGTTGGTATCCTGATACTCATCGACAAGAACGTATTGAAAACGATTGGCATATTTAGTGCAAATATCCTTATTGTCGTTGAAAAGTTTCCATGTCAACATAAGCAGATCATCAAAGTCCATAGCCGAAGCCTGTTGCAGCCGCTGCTGATAGATGCGGTAGATCTCCCCCACTCTGTCCATCCCGTCTCTTTGGTCCATATCCATCAATCGTGAATCATTGGCATACTGGTCGGGAAAGATGAGCCGGTTTTTTGCACGTGAGATTTTATTATGTACGGCTGCCGCCTGATACACTTTGTCGGAGAGATTCTTCTCTTTGACGATATTCTTCAAGAGAGAACGTGAGTCAGCTTCGTCATAGATGGTGAAAGATGAGCGAAAACCAATTCTTGAGGCTTCGAGACGCAAGATGTGGGCAAAGACGGAATGAAATGTCCCCATCTGCAATCCGCTTACATGCTCACTGCCTACAAGCTGTACAATGCGTTCGCGCATCTCTTTTGCCGCCTTGTTGGTAAATGTCAGAGCAAGAATGTTCCATGGCATGAACCCTTTATCAATCAAGTAAGCTATTTTATAAGTCAGTACGCGTGTCTTGCCAGAGCCGGCTCCCGCAACAACGAGTTCAGGCCCATCAGTATACAAAACAGCCTCCAACTGGCTGTTATTCAGTTCTTTCGTTAAATCCATAATTCTGCTACATTTTGCCTTATCTGCTCACCGCTGGGCTCTACCGTATTTTTTACCTCTCCCCCACCAGCCTCCACGAAGAGAGAATTATCTTTTTCTGTTTCTGTATACTCCTCCACTCGACGTTTTGGGATTATAGTCCTCTCCCTCCTTCGGGAAAGAAGGTATAAAACGCATTTGCTGTTGAATTTGAACGCACCTGCGGCGAATATAGGGTGAAGGCTCTTTGGAAGAGAACTTCCGTGGATTAGGCAATGTGGCTGCAATCAGCGCACAATCGGGTCTCGTCAGGTCAATGGCTTCCTTGTCAAAGTTATGCTCAGCACAAGCCTCCACGCCATAAATACCATCTCCCATTTCGATAGAATTCAGATATACTTCCATGATACGTTGCTTGCTCCACATCAACTCAATGAGAAATGTAAAATAAGCTTCGAATCCTTTCCTCACCCAACTACGTCCAGGCCAAAGAAATACATTTTTGGCTGTCTGCTGTGAAATTGTGCTTCCTCCATGAACTCTCCCTCCATTAATATTGTGACGGGCGGCCTTCTCGATGGCATTCATATCGAAACCATGGTGAAGAAGGAAACGCTGGTCCTCGCTCGCCATAACGGCAACTGGCATGTGGGGACTGATCTCGTCGAGAGACACCCATGTATGGTGCCACTTCAACGACTCACCATCGCCAGCTTGTTGAAAAAGCCTGATAACCATAAGCGGGGTCACAAAAACGGGCAAAAACTTATAGATGACGACTGCAAGTATAGACGTGGCAAAAAACAAAGACACGCCCCAACGCAGAATCTTCTTTAATAGCTTCATGTCGTATTACACAAAACGGGAATGTCCCACCCTCCATTGCAGGAAGGAACATTCCCTAAAGATAACGTTAGTTAGTCGAGATATCAATGTTATTGTAACTCACCATTGTTGGCCTTATCCACAAGAGCCTGAGAAGCATAGAGATAAACCTCTACTCGACGGTTCTGTTTGCGGCCATCAACCGTGCTGTTGTCGGCGACAGGTTGAGAGCTTCCCTTTCCTTCAACCTTCTGGATTTGATTGGAAGCTACTCCACAACTCGTCAGGTAGTTGTAGACGCTCTTTGCCCGATTGTTGCTCAAAGGAATGTTGATACCATCGTTACCAGTGGAATCTGTATGCCCGTAGATGTCTACATAGCAGTCAGAGTTGTTTTTCAGAACAGTTGAAAATTTAGCTAAACTGTTCTTGGATGCCTGGTTGAGATCTGCCTTATTGGTAGCGAAAAGGATTCCAGAATCGAAAGTGACTTTCACTGCCTTCAAACCGTTGGCATCCGTGACTTCCTCAACCTGTGCATTAGGCACCTGCTTGGCAGCCTCTTCAGCCACTTTATCCATATGGCGTCCGATGATGGCACCCGTGCCAGCTCCTACGGCTCCACCGATGGCTGCACCGATAGCAGCCCCCTTGCCATGACCGGCAATGGCACCTATAATGGCACCTAATGCAGCGCCACCACCTGCACCGGCCAAAGCGCCTGTGCCCTGCTTTGTGGCGCAACCCACAAATGTACTTGTCAATGTCAGGAAACAAAGTCCCACTGTTGCAATTTTAAAATTCTTCATAATCGTCTATGTTTTTTTGTTTGAAATTCTTTCTCTGTTTCGCGCTGCAAAGTTATTCTTTTTTCAGCATAAGCACCTCTTTTACCAATATTTTTTCGTACTTTTGCGCAAAGTTAAGGGATTCTGTGTGAAAAGCAAAGGATTTTTCCCTATTTTCTTGTCCCAAATCCCTACTCACGATATAGCATTCAGAAAATACATTATAAGAAAATGGCAAAAGAATTGAAACAGTTGACCAAGCGTGCTGACAACTACAGCCAATGGTACAACGACTTAGTGATGAAAGCTGATTTGGCAGAGCAAGCCCCTGTTCGTGGATGCATGATTATCAAACCTTATGGCTATGCCATTTGGGAAAAAATGCAGGCGTCGCTTGATGCCGATTTCAAGAAAGTGGGCGTCCAAAACGCATATTTCCCCCTGCTTATTCCTAAAAGTTTCTTCGCTCGTGAGGCCGAACACGTAAAAGGTTTCGCCAAAGAGAGTGCCGTGGTCACCCACTACCGTCTAAAGACCAGCGAAGACGGCAAGGATATCATCGTTGACCCTACTGCCAAGTTGGAAGAAGAACTGATTATACGTCCCACTTCTGAAACGATGGTTTGGAACACTTATAAAGGCTGGATTCATAGTTGGCGCGACCTGCCCATCCTCTGTAACCAGTGGTGCAACGTGATGCGTTGGGAAATGAGAACCCGTCCTTTCCTCCGCACCTCGGAATTTCTGTGGCAAGAAGGCCACACCGCCCACGCTACTCAAGAAGAGGCACGCGAAATGGCCAAGAAAATGCTCAACATCTATGCCGACTTTGCGGAGAACGTGATTGCAGTTCCCGTAATCCGTGGAGAAAAAAGCGAGACTGAGCGCTTTGCTGGTGCGGTAGACACCTACACGATTGAAGCAATGATGCAAGATGGCAAAGCCCTGCAAAGCGGTACATCGCACTTCCTCGGCCAGAACTTTGCCAAGAGTTTTGATGTCACATATCTGGACAAAGATAACAAACCTCAATATGTTTGGGCTACTTCATGGGGTGTTTCAACTCGTCTCATCGGTGCCCTCATCATGGCACACAGCGATGACAACGGCTTGGTATTGCCTCCAAAGGTAGCTCCCATTCAAGTTGTCATTGTTCCAATTTACAAAGACAACGGACAACTGAACGCCATCAGTGAGAAGCTTCAACCCGTTATTGAGCAGTTGCGTGAGGCTGGTGTCAGTGTAAAATACGATGATGCTGACAACAAACGGCCTGGATTCAAGTTCGCCGACTATGAGCTTAAGGGCGTACCTGTTCGTCTGGTAATGGGAGGTCGCGATTTGGAAAGCAACACTATTGAGATCATGCGCCGTGACACATTGGAGAAAGAAAGCGTAAGCTTTGACGGAATCGTAGACCGCGTGAAAAATCTTCTCGATGATATTCAGAAAAATATCTTTGAAAAGGCTCGCAAGTTCCGCGACGAACACATCTACGAATGTGACAACTATGACGAATTCAAGAAGCGTATTAAGGACGGTGGCTTCTTCCTCTGCCCATGGGACGGCACTGCCGAGACCGAAGCTAAAATCAAAGAGGACACCCAGGCCACTATCCGTTGCATACCTTACGGCTATAGTCAGGAGCCGGGTATCGACATGGTTAGCGGCAAGCCTTCTGTAGCACGCGTCATCATAGCCCGCAATTATTAATCCTCGCGTATGACAAAAGCGTTGGCCTTTGTTGTCATTGCTGTCTTCATGTTCGCTTCGTGCGGATGTGAAGACGGCAATTCCAGTCGGATCTACGGCCGGGAAGTTGACAGCGTGGTTGTGGATACGGTCGTACCTCTCGTCAGTGGAGAAAAGCATCCCAACTGCGAACTGCATCTTGCATTACGTTTCTTCCCGAGTTTACCAGAATTGAACGATTCCATTCTCTCCATGGGGATGATTCAACCGGAATATCTTCCTGGAGCATACAATAAAGCTGACAAGAAGCAACTGCTCAACGCCATTCTCAAAAAATGCATCAGCTCATACCGCCAACAGTTCGCACCCATCTTCTTGATGGACAAAACGAATGCCAACGAATACAATTATTCTTATAAAGTCTACACAGAGACTTGGCCTGGAATAGATTCCACGGTTTGCTATTTAGCCCATACCCTTATAAAGGAAGGAGACCATCAGCAATTGCAGTCATTTGTTAAGAACTTTGACTTAAGAACTTGCAGCACTATTACAGCCGATGATATTTTTGTACCAGGGTATGAGAGTGCCCTCATCCGACTCATTGAGAAGAAGCTTATGCAGAAATTTAAAGCCAATAATGAAAATGAGTTGAAAGAGAAAAAAATCTTCGTCAATTGTGACCCATATATTCCCGATAATGTCATGCTGTTGAAGCATAAGATCATCTTCATTTATGGCCAGGATGAGATCGCTTCCCACGACTATGGGGAAATAAAAATAGAGTTCAGTAGAAAAGAATTGAAGGACTTACTCAAAAAAAGATGAACGAAATACTAAAATACTTTCCGCATCTCTCTGAAGAGCAGCAGCGTCAGTACGCCGCTCTTTACGACTTGTATTCTGATTGGAACTCCAAGATCAATGTCATTTCCCGTAAGGACATCGACAATCTTTATGAGCACCATATACTCCACTCGCTTGCCATCGCCAAGTTTATTGGTTTCAAGGCTGGTACAAACATTCTCGATTTCGGTACCGGTGGTGGATTTCCAGGCATTCCGTTAGCTATTATGTTCCCCGAGGTGAATTTCAAACTGATAGACGGTACTGGAAAGAAAATTAAAGTAGCTACAGAGATAGCGAAAGCCATTGGTTTGAAAAACGTGGTGGCCGAACACTTGCGCGGTGAAGACGAACGCGAAAAATATGATTTCATCGTATCAAGAGCCGTAATGCAGCTTTCTGATATGATACGACTGATGCGCAAAAATATTTCCCGCACGCAACACAACGCATTGCCCAATGGTTTCATCACACTAAAAGGAGGAGACCTCACAGAAGAGACAAAACCCTACAAAAATATCGCCAACGTCCTACCGTTGAGCGAATGGTTTGAGGAAGATTGGTTTAAAGGCAAAAATATCATTTACATCCCATGTTGAAAATAGAACGTTTTATTTGTAACCCCATCAGGGAGAATACTTACGTGGTCAGCGATGAGACCAACGAGTGTGTCATCGTGGACTGCGGCGCCTACTTCCCCGAGGAACGTAAAGCTGTTGTTTCCTACATACGCGGCAACAAGCTGACGCCCAAACATCTCATTGCCACTCATGGTCACATAGACCATAATTTTGGCAACAATACCATATTTGATGAATTCGGATTGAAAGTGGAAGCTCATGTTGACGAAAAACCTCTGATGGAATCACTGCCCGAGCAGGCTGAACAATTCTGCCACATTGAACTCGAATATGAAATGCCCGCTGTTGGCCGGTATCTTTCTGCAAGCGATGTCATTCAGTTTGGAAATCATACCTTCACGATTCTCGAAACTCCAGGGCACAGTCCGGGCGGTGTTTTCTATTACTGCAAAGAAGAAAACGTAGCCTTTTCTGGCGACACGTTGTTCCAGCATTCGGTGGGACGAACCGATCTCCAGGGCGGCAGCATGTTCCTTCTCATACAGAGCCTAAGGATGATCAGTCAATTACCCGATCAGACGAAGATTCTGCCAGGGCACGGAGAAGCTACAACCATAGGCGAAGAAGAAACTTCAAATCCCTATCTTGACAGATAACAGATAGATGACGGGAAGTATAAAGACTGAGAAAATTATTCTCGGTGTGGATCCAGGAACCAACGTCATGGGTTACGGCTTGCTAAGCGTCATGGGCAACAAGGCTTCCATGATCGCCATGGGAGTCATCGATCTGCGGAAAATGCATGATCCCTATCTGAGATTGGGAAAGATCTACGAACGTATCACTGGAGTCATCGACGAATACCACCCCGACGAAATGGCAATTGAGGCTCCGTTTTTTGGCAAGAACGTTCAGTCCATGCTCAAATTGGGGCGCGCACAGGGTGTAGCCATTGCTGCTGCCATCCGCCGTGACATCCCCATCCACGAATACGCACCGTTGAAAATAAAAATGGCCATCACGGGCAACGGATCGGCCAGTAAACAGCAAGTAGCCGACATGCTCAAGCGAATGCTCAGACTGAGTGCCGACGACATGCCCCGGTTTATGGATGCCACAGACGCTCTCGGCGCAGCCTACTGCCACTTCCTGCAAATGGGAAAACCTGAAACGACCGAAAAGGGCTATGGCAGCTGGAAAGATTTTGCTCTACACAACAAAGAACGGATCGTACACCGATAATAAATCTTAAAAATTAAGCATTCGTGTATCTTAATTATCGATATGAACGTTATCACCAATAAACAAATGATTATGAAGAAAATAATAATTGCTCTGCTGATGTTCAGCCTCTCCACCATCAGCGCCAACGCGCAACAGGTATACCAGGAGGTTTACAGATTGTCGAAAAAAATTGCCGACAGCACTCAGCTTGATATCGAGACCCGCAAGATCGCCACTTTCAAAGTGGATGCTTTGGAGTACATGGCCATGAAAGCCGCAGAGGTTATGCCAGACAGCAGCATGAGTATGCTCGACCGTCAAGCCTACGCTCTCTATGACTTCATCGACACTTTCACACGCCGGCTTGCCAAAGCTTCAAAAAGCCAGAAAGATGCAGTGGTTGCTATTTATCGCAATGCAAGCATCAACAACCCTTGGTTTAACGATGAAGACAAAGAACTTGTCTGGAGCTACTACAACAATCCCAACTACGTGACACAGTTTTCGTTGGATACAGACTGGCAGAAAGCCGACGAGATAGTGACAAACAGGAAATGGTGACAAATCATCACCATTGTTTCGTCGAGTCAATAAAAAGCAGTAACTTTGCACCCGAAAAAGAAACTACACAAACGCTAATATAATATGAGCAAACAAACAGAAAAGATTAAAGAGCTTCTCGCCAAACGCGAGCAGGCCCGCCTCGGTGGTGGTGAGAAAGCCATCGATAAGCAGCATGCCCGTGGCAAATACACAGCCCGTGAACGTATTGAAATGCTCGTCGACAAAGGTTCGTTCGAAGAGTACGACATGTTCAAGCTTCACCGCTGCCACAATTTCGGTATGGAGAAGAAGCAGTACTTGGGCGATGGTGTTGTCGCCGGGTCTGCTACCATCGACGGACGACTCGTCTATGTCTACGCGCAGGATTTCACCGTAAACGGTGGTTCTCTTTCCGAAACCATGAGTCAGAAGATCTGCAAGGTGATGGATATGGCTATGACAAATGGTGCGCCCGTCATCGGTATGAACGATTCTGGTGGAGCCCGTATTCAGGAAGGCATCTCTGCTCTCGCCGGATACGGTGAGATTTTTGAGCGCAACATCCTGGCTTCAGGCGTTATTCCGCAGATTTCCTGCATTATGGGTCCCTGCGCTGGCGGTGCTGTGTATTCTCCAGCCTTGACCGACTTTATTTTTATGACCGAGGGGACAAGCTATATGTTCCTCACAGGTCCGAAAGTGGTGAAAACCGTCACGGGCGAGGACATTGATTCAGAGCATTTGGGCGGTGCCAGTGTCCATGCCAGCAAGAGCGGTGTGACAAGTTTCACGGCCAAAACGGAGGAGGAATGCATGGAAATGCTTAAGACCCTCCTCAGCTATCTGCCCTCAAACAATGAGGAAGAGGCTCCAAGAGTGGAATGTACCGACCCCATCAACCGTACAGAAGACATTCTCAACGATATTCTGCCTGATGATCCCAACAAGGCTTACGATATGTACAAGGTCATCACTGCCATCACAGACAACGGCGAATTCTTTGAGGTCCAGCCTAAGTTTGCCAAGAATATCATCACAGGCTTTGCCCGTTTCAATGGTCAGAGTGTCGGCATTGTTGCCAATCAGCCTTCAGCTTATGCCGGTGTGCTCGACGTGAACGCATCACGTAAAGGGGCCCGCTTTGTACGCTTCTGCGATGCCTTCAACATTCCTATTGTGTCATTAGTGGACGTTCCAGGATTCCTTCCCGGAACAGGTCAGGAATACAATGCCGTAATTCTGCACGGTGCCCAGCTGCTCTATGCCTACGGAGAAGCTACGGTACCAAAGGTTACCGTCACACTGCGTAAAAGCTATGGAGGTTCACACATCGTGATGGGCTGTAAACAGTTACGCAACGACCTGAACTATGCATGGCCTACTGCAGAGATCGCCGTAATGGGTGCTTCTGGCGCAGTGGCAATCCTTTGTGGCAAGGAAGCCAAGAAAATAAAAGAAGAAGGCGGAGATGTGAAGCAGTTCCTCGCTGAAAAGGAAGAGGAGTACACCGAAACATTTGCCAATCCCTACCAGGCTGCACAATTCGGCTACATCGACGATGTCATCGAGCCTCGAAACACTCGTTTCCGCATTTGCCGCGGACTGGCACAGCTGGCCCACAAGCGCATGACGCTTCCTGCAAAGAAGCACGGATGTATGCCCATGTAATCATTTAAACTAAACAAATGATGGACAAAAACATTTATGCTGCCATAGCTATGGCACTTTACGAATACCAAGGCAACAACGTTCACGAGAAAGAGAGCGGCGTCATTACCATCAAGCCGAAGCAGACCATGTGGGATGCAAAATTCCTCTCATTCACCGCCAAGCCTTAATTCATAACAAGCAACATCTAAGATGAAAGAATTCAAATATACCATCGACGGTAAAGAATATAAAGTCGAGATAGGAGAAATCAACGAAGAGACCAACATCGCTGAGGTGAAAGTCAACGGTGAGAGTTTCGAAGTAGGAATGGAAAAGCCTGCTGAGCCGGAGAAGAAAAAAGTGGTACTTGGAAAGGCTTCTCAGGCCTCTTCTGATGAAGAGCAGGCCGCACCAGCCACAGGTATCAACACGCAGAATGCAGTCAAAGCTCCGCTGCCCGGTACCATCACTGGCATCAACGTAGAGGTTGGCCAGGAAGTGAAAGCTGGAGATACCCTTGTGGTACTCGAAGCTATGAAGATGGCAAACAACATTGAAGCTGAGAAAGATGGCAAAGTAACAGCCATCTGTGTAAAGCTGGGTCAGGCCGTTATGGAGGAAGACCCACTTGTTGTGGTCGAATAGTATTTTTTTAGAAATATTCTATTAGACGGCCGGCAGTGTTATTGACTGCCGGCCGTCTTTCGTTTATTATCTCAGCCAAAGAAGGTATAAGTTTGCCAGGCAAGAACAATTTGATGAAATTTGGAGCAAATGACAGCTGTCAACCCTTTAAGGGCATAAGATCTTGACCCGTCAACTTATTCCGTAGATAGTGAATAATGTTGTAACTCTGTTAGTATTTAACATCGAAAGCTGTCAACCAATTCCAAGTACTCCTCACCAGTACTCCTCAGTGGCTTTCGCCACTCGACCGTGCGGCGAAAGCCATACGACCATGCGGCGAAAGCCATACAACCATGTGGCGAACGCCGCACAATGCCGTGGCGAACGCCACGATGATTCCATCTATGTGTTTTGACAGCCCCCCACCAAGATCCCACAGTGAAAGCCTATGTCCAAAATTCAGATTCTCCAGTAGGCTTCATCTCTCCTCCGCATTTGGGGCAGGTATGCTTGTCCCAAATCTGGATTCTATTGCTACCACATCTCAAGCAGAGTCGTCCCACTTCTGTCGTAAAAGAATGGGCTACCCGACCTATTCCTCCTCCAACGACGATGTTTTGAATAGAATGGCAGTCAGGACAAGTCATAGCAGTGATATGCTGTCCAAAGAGTCCCCTTCCCTCATAGACATCTGCCTCATAGCCACACCGACAGCATTTATAAGTTACCTTTTGCGACATAGAAATCTTCATATTTGCGTGCCACCATACGATAATCATGATGACGACGTATATATTCAACACTTTGGCGTTTCAATTCGCCTATTTTCTCGGGGTGCAGCACAAGTTGTTGCAGTTGGCAGTATACACTCTTCTCATTGGGTTCAACGTTAATAATAGGTCTCAGTTCGCTTTCGCCCAAGATCTGATAATTCTCAGGCTCTCCTCCTCCTACGCAAATAATGCCTCTGCTCATAGCTTCCAGGGGATTCATAGAAGGCGTATAACTGTAGAGCTGGTCGAGAATGGCATCACTCCCATTCATCATCTCTACATACTGATTGAAAGGTACGTTCTCCGCCACGCGAAGTTCAACCTTATCGGGATAATCCGACTCCAACCGGCGGGCTGCCCGCAGCATGATATCTGTGCCTTTATATACGGAACGCTCCCGATTTACGCCAATAAACAAAACGACCTTCTCACCCGGTCGTTTATCACGAATCTCCACATTGTCTTTGGGTTTAATGGGAAATGGGATGAAGCAGGTCTTGTCGGGGAATATCGGGGCATAACAGACCATATACTCATAGAGTCCAGCAATGATGCCATCGCAATCCTGGGCAATCACTTTGTTCAAGTGCTCTTTTGCCGTCCCTACCCAGTCATGTCGTTCTCTCTCTGCATCCTCATGATGACGCAACGCATGGCCGATATTGAAGTCGCTGTAGCGCAATGGTTTTCTGACATCGTTCTCATGCACCCAATAATAGTCCATGCCAAACGCGCCTAAGTACATCGACCGATTGTGCCGGCGAAGATAGCGATACACCGGCAGAATACGCTCAGCCTTGAGTTCGAGAAACATGGGATTAATAACCTGTACGACATCATAGCCTTTCAAGATAGGCTTGATAAACTGGAGTTTGGCCAAATATTCAATCCCCCCCAACTTACCAGGCTTGCGCACAAGATCGATGTCGCGGGGGTAATTCTTAAAGAAGTCACCATTGGAAAGTACCGTGACATCGTGCCCCAAAGTCCGCAGACCTTCAGCGAGTGTCCAATGAACATTGCTGTATTCTCCCATCAGAAGTATCTTCATCACGCATCCTCCATCTATCTGATTATGAATAGCAAGGCACTGCGTCCCACCTTCGTATCGATCAACCTGCGAAATAGTTTATATTTCCGTGTATAGTTTTTATCGGGTAAAGGATACAGGCCGCGTTCGCGAAGCCGGCCGATCGTTTCCTCAAGATGACGCAGGCTGTGGGTCAGCCGAATGGTATTGTAAAGATAATCCATCGTAAGTTGGGCTATTCTGCGATTCAATGCTTCCCGCTCATTTTGGGACAGACTTGCCGCAACGCCTACAAGTCGGTAGATAACCCGCTCGGAATCTGCCAACCGGCGGAGATAATGTTTTGTGGATTTCTTGCGCATAATGGAATTCTTACGGTCACGGTAATAATAGGCAGCGCAGTCACCGGAGTAAACACGTTGGGCCCGCAACACCAACAGCGGCGTGAACTCTTCATCTTCATGGAGGGTATGGGGAGTAAAGCGCAAATCGCCAAGGATAGACCGTTTGAAGATGTATCCGCATGCAGAGCCATTGAGGTTATGGTCGCGCATATATTGTGTACCCGTCACAGGCCCGTCATAGGAGAACGAAGTCTGCTGGTTGACCGAATCTGAGATACGAAACAAAACCATGTCGGGATCGCAAAACCGGATAATGTCAAGGCAATGCTCGTAGGGTGCGGAAATGATCATATCATCGCCATCAACAAACTGTACATAGTCTCCTGAAGCCACTCTCAATCCCATATTACGGGCTGCCGACAGACCTTCATTGGGCTGACGCAGATAAACGATGTCGGTGCAAACGTCAAGCAAATCATTGAGAGGGCTCATATCTGAGCCATCATCAACAACAATAACTTCTATCTCTTCTGGCCTCAGCGAAAGTTGCAGAATACTATTCATGCACTCGATCAGCATATCTGCTGGGAGATTGTATGTTGTGATAATGAAAGAAACTTTCATAAGCCTTTACAATTTGAATTTAATGCTCTGATAACCAACAAGTCTGTCAGTCCGATCTCCATTGCCCCTATAGTACACCAAACCCTGATAGGTATTCTCTGTCTGGAAAAAGTCTCCCTCAGTAGGCAACGACCGTGCTTTGCCCTCAGAGTCTACCAAAAGATATTGATAACTGTAATATCCTTCCTTCAAAGGCAAAGCCAACTGATAACTACCATCGGCATTTAAGTATTCCATTCTATACTTGGGAACAAACTGATCGTTGGTCCAGACTCCGTTGATATAGACATCATTTGCCTGTTCGGGAATCTGAAGACGGAAATGCACAATCGCATAATCACTGATCACATCGTTCTCCTGGTTGTCGCTGTTACGGATGTAGAAAGCACCGTTGGCATCCTCATCATAAATATAACTCTTGCGGGGCTCATCTGTCCAAACGTATGCGTGATAGTTGCGGCCATCCCAATTGATATTCTCAAGCCCCATGGTTGTGTGGGTCATATCGAGCATCTCAAACTTGCGGTACTCGTTTCCTCCATCAAAAATCAAGTCACGACAATGAACCCAGCGCAAGCCCTCATGGGTGATATATTGTGGCTGAGGATTCCATACAGCATTGTCCCAACGGCCGTTTTGCAGCACTACGGTCTTGATCTGCCGCTGCCAATCTGAAATTCGGGCCACATCATTATAGCGAAGATCCATTTCAACCTGTTGATGACGATTGTTGACATCTACATCTGTGTTGGTCAAGACCCTGAGTCCAACACCCATACGGGGTTCCACAACCATGAAATAAGCCACAAAGGCAACATTGTCCTCGTCATTGCCATCATAAACGGTCAGCTTATAGTTTCCACTCATCTTAAACTTACACTGCGGATTGGGAAGTTGCAGCCTATAATGTGTATAAAGGGTATTGGTGTTTATCGACTGAGCAAGATCGTCTATGGTGTTTCCTTCGGCAAAGCCTTCGCAAAAATCACTGGCAAAGAGTTGGGTGGAGGGAGTCCAATCGGCCTCACAATGCTCAAGTTTATAACAGTAACGGATGTAATCATGGGTGAGGTCGTCGAAAGAAATATAAATGGGTGTGGAGCCATGAAGACTGATAACAGGCATCGACAACCAGTCGTCGCCTGCCACTACCTGAAGAGAAGCTATCCTATCGTTAAGGATTTCATTGCGCTGTCCACTAACGTGAAGCACAGATATTATCAATAAAGCAACGGTAAAAATCTGTCTCATAAAGAACACGTCTAATATAAAAAATGGTTGTACCTTGTAGAGGCACAACCATCGAGCGTTTTAAGATTGTTTTATTTTGTTTATAAAGCTTCGTCGTCTGGCCTTTCCACAATTGACTTTATCTTCTGACGATGATGCTTTTTCTGCATCCATCGTGCTTTACGTTCTTCGTAGTCACGCTGACGACGTTCAAGGAAATTGTCTGCCATTACTCTACTTAAACTTACTGTATATAACCGTCAGCGTAACAGGACGTGACGTAGCCGGCCCTCCAACAAGACGGGTGCTCGTGAGCGACATGTCGTGAACTACAGAGGAGATGTAGGAAGTGGAATTTACAGTTGTCGTGGTTGTGCTTACAGGAACGACAACGGCCTTGTTCCAATTCACCGACCTGCCTTTGCTAAGTTTCATTTGACGGATCAGACCAGATATATTGTTGAATGTATATGTGTTGTCAGAGCTGTTATAAGAAGCCAGAAACGAAGAGCGATTGTTGTTGATCTCCTCATTCTCAAAGAAAGAATACAAACTGTCCTTTGGTAGAATCAGCAACTCTGTCGGTGCCTTCAATGCATACTGACTGGTCGACTCGCTGTTGATGCGTTGCAGTACGAGCCGGGCGCTACTAATGCTGTCGTTGGCGTGGGTGCCACTGAGAATTTCATCAACGGGGAAAGTCACTTCTGTAAAGATACCAGCCGGAGTCTTGAGATAAGTACAACTATTATCAGCGGCAAGACGTTTGAGCGTACCCGCATCATTGGTGATCGTAGACGTCTGGAGCACTTCTTCTGTACCGTCAAAGGCTGCATACACCTCACCGGTACTGTCGTTCTGATGATACTTGTAGTAAGTCAGCAATCGAACAGAATTGATATAGGCCATAGATCCCAGCCCATTCTCATGCTTGATAAAGACTCCTGGCAGAACATGTTTGGCGAAAGCCACGGAGTTTTTAAAATATTCGGGATGCTGATAATACTTGCGCATCAGATATGTTCCAAAATTATTATATTTCACTCCATCCTTGTCGGTATAGGGATCATTGAGAGGAACGGAGAAATAGGGAACAAAATTAGAATTGTTACGGTCGGAAGAAGACAATGTAAGATTGGCTATGGAATACACCTTATCAGCCACGAATCCGTTTTTACGAACAAGTCCCTCATCTATCGGATTAAAGTTGGTGTAATAATTCTTTCCTTCTTGCATGGGCTCGCTCATCTCATAGACACGCGCATTCATTGAAGCCAGAGAGTCTCCATAGAAAGAACTGTAGAAAAATATCAACTCACACGAGTCGGCACTGATGTCTCCATTCCAGGAACTTGCAATAGAGTCGCGCTTCATAAATGTGTCATATCCCTCCACCACATGGAACTGGGTCATAAAATCACCTGTTACATATGCACCGGTCTCCGGATCACGAATCTTGCCCAAATATCCCGTCACGTTACGTGACAGCACAGAATCGGCAAGTACGGAACGTGTCGTCACGACAAACGAGTCTGTGGCAATTTCCACCGCATCCCCGTTCTCAATGAGTGACTGCCCTATGGTGTCAGTCGTATCGTCACAAGAAAACAGCGTAAGAGCGGCCAACACCAAGCCGACAGAATATCTTATTCTCATAAGTGGTCCTAATTAATTATTCTTCTGAAATGAGCTCTTTGTAGAACTTGGAATAAGCCGATCCAAAATCCTCGCCCGGGTAGTTCATCACGGGCAACCCTTTCTCTTTTGCATATCCAAGAAGTTCGGAGTTTACGTCGGCGCTTGCCTCTACGACCGCGTCGCTATAATCAAGGGCCATCTTACCAAGTTCAACAAAATCAAATTTATCGTTGTATACCGCAAGTTTGTCGGCCGTAGCCGACTTGAAGACTACATTTTGCTTAAAACGTGCGCCCAACTCACCCTTCAGCTGACTCGTAAAGAGCGAGGTAACCACCTTAGTGTTGGCAAAAGACGGCTCATCATGATAGGCGGTCTTAACATACAGAGGCAACACGGCACTCATCCAACCTTGACAGTGGATGATGTCTGGAGTCCACCGCAACTTCTTAACCGTCTCCAAAACGCCTCGTGCAAAAAATATGGCACGCTCGCCATTGTCGGCATATTCATTACCCGCATCATCGGTCGTCATAGCCGCGCGTTTCATGAAGTAGTCGTCATTGTCGATGAAATACACCTGAATACGGGATGTGGGAATACTGGCCACCTTTATAATCAAAGGATGGTCGGCATCATTGATAATGAGATTCATTCCGGAAAGCCTGATCACTTCGTGGAGTTGCCCCCGACGCTCGTTGATATTTCCCCATTTGGGCATGAATGTCCGAATCTCAAAACCATCAGTTTGGGTCTTTTCGGGCAACAACTTACCCATGCGCGACATTTCTGTCTCAGGAACGTATGGAACTATCTCTTGGTTGACGAACAATACTTTTTTTGCCATAATGCAGTCTATTTTCTATGCAAAGTTACTAAAAAAAGTCGAGAAAAAAGCACAACCCTAAGACAAAACCACGATTTCAATGATTTATTGGCATATTTTCAGTTTATTTCTTTCTTATTCAACAAAAAAGTTGTTACTTTGCACTCGCTAAAACAAGTATACGATGAAATTATTCGAAAAGATTGTAGACCTTCAAAACGAGCTCTTCGAAGTCCGCAAGGAAGGCAAGAAAATGGGTTTGGTACCCACAATGGGTGCTTTACATCAAGGCCACGCTTCACTTGTAAAGCGTAGCGTGAAAGAGAACGACGTCACGGTTGTTTCTGTCTTTCTCAACCCTACACAGTTTAACGACAAAGCTGACTTGGAGCGCTATCCGAGAAACTTGGATGCTGACTGCAAACTTTTGGAAGAATGCCACGTCGACTATGTTTTCGCTCCCTCGGTGAAAGAAATGTACCCCACTCCTGACAATCGACAGTTCAACTTTCCACCCGTCACTACGGTGATGGAAGGGGCCAAGCGCCCTGGCCACTTCAATGGTGTTTGCCAAGTAGTAAGCCGCTTGTTCTACATTGTGCGTCCCGACCGTGCATACTTTGGCGAGAAAGACTGGCAACAGATTGCTGTAGTGAAACGACTCGTGAAGTACATCAACATGAACGTTGAGATTGTGGAATGCCCAATTGTGCGTGAGGCCGACGGGCTGGCCATGAGTTCACGCAATTCTCTGCTCACTCCCGAAGAACGCGCCATCGCTCCAAATATCTATAAAGTGCTGAAAGAGAGCGTTGAATATTCCAAAAACCACACTGTAGAGGAAACCCACAACAAGGTTGTCAACGACATCAATGCCATTGACGGGTTGGAGGTTGAATATTTCGAAATCGTTGACGGCAACACATTGCTCGACGTAAAAGACTGGAACGACAGCCCCTACATCGTGGGGTGCATCACTGTCTACTGTGGCCATACGCCCATCCGTCTCATCGATCACATCAAATACAAAGAGGCATGATGATCGAAGTATTAAAATCCAAGATTCATTGCGCCATAGTTACGGAGGCTAACCTCCATTACATGGGTTCCATAACAATCGACCAGGATCTTATGGATGCCGCCAACATGATACCCGGCGAGAAGGTGCAAATTGTTGACAACAACAATGGTGAACGCCTTGAAACTTACATCATTGCCGGAGAACGCGGATCCGGATGTATTTGTCTCAACGGGGCAGCAGCCCGAAAAGTACAGGTTGGCGACGAAGTGATCATCATCTGCTATGCCCTCATGGATTTTGAGGAAGCCAAACACTTTAGGCCCACCGTAGTATTTCCCAAAGAGGGAAACAGACTTTAGGCGCATTACCATTCATTCAGCAAAAAGAAACCTGCACTTTTTGGATATTGTGTGTTGTCAAACGATCCAAACGTGCAGGTTTCTCTATATTTTTTGCAAATCACCAGACTTTGTAAGTCGGAGAATCTTCCTGACTCTCATCTTCATCAGAATCAAAATCAGTCTCCTTTGACAGTTGATGAGTATTTCCAAGCTCGTTATTGATATCGCTATTTCCAGATCCAGCCAAGACACCCTCTGTATCGATGTCTTTTGTTTTTATTCGCGGACTTCTATAAGATTCTCTCATAATAAAAGGTGTATTAATGGATTATCTAACAATAAATTTCTTTCCGCCTCGCACATAAATACCTGCAGGAAGCTTACCACTCATGCGGATTCCCGTCAAGGAATAGACCGGAGAGTCTGAATCATCGCTACACCTGCTTACTGAAGCAATGCCATCAGCTATATCTGCAAAAGTGAAACTCTTGGCGGTCGCTGACTCCGGTAAGGCGAGAAAAGCCTTATGCGCCTCGCTATTGAAAGCCGTTCCATTCTCGACACCCCAATAGAAGCCAACACTGTTGAGATCGTTCTTCGCGTTCAGACTAAGCATATAATATTTACTCATCCCATACACACTGGTTGTCGATGGAACATTGTAGCCATAAAGATTCGTTGACTTGGGTTTCTCCCCTGCTTCATCGCTCACCGTGAAAGTATATTCGCCCGGTTGTGCTTTCAACACAACAGCGACACCGGCCGGGATAACAGAGCCAGCCTCGTAAGTCTTGCTCACAACCAACGACTGCGCTGATACGTTATAAGCGTAAGTCATAGCGGTAACGCCATCTGGTACTTTCAGCGCGCGATCTTCATAATACAGCGTGGCATAGCCAACAGAGGATACAGAAACAGGAACTTCAGTAAGGATCTCCTCGTAAAGATTGATGTTCTTTGATGAATTATTCTTGTAAGCAAGAAAAATTTTTCTATTGTCCGAAAAAAAGAAATAACGCTGGCTTTTTGTATTTTGAATATTTGTGTATGACTCACGGTCATCTACAATCCAAACTCCTTGAGATTTATTACTTGCTCTTGACCATTTTATCCGAGTATAATCATTAGTATTAGTATTTGTTAAATAGGATCCATTTGATTGCCAAATAACGAAGCCTTTATCATAACCCTCAAATGTGAAAGCCAAATCATTTTTTGTGGGTGATATCGTATCATTATTTACAATAACCTCAACAGACTGCAAATCAGATGAATTAACCACCTGCATAGTTGCAGCATAAAACTTATTTTCAGACTTTGCTACAATCATATACCTCCTGCCACTAACAACACTTGTAGCTTTTTTAAAGGTATAGCCGGGAGACGATTGGGCCGTAGACGACACAGAGCCAGACTTTAAACGGCTATCTCCGAGAGGAAGAGCGGATTGAGGCGATGAAGGGCCAGCGGACTTAGGAATTGAAACAACCTTCGACAGGGCGGCCTCCTCAATTACCCCCCCCCACCTGCATAAACGCACAGGTTCGAGCCGATGCTTGTAAGCCAAACATTACAAGCACAAACAGAGCTAATTGTTTTGCGATTTTTTTCATTTGTTTTATATAATATAAAAACTCGCCTCCATCACATTGACAACCTTAGATAAAGGCGAGTATTAGGTTATCAAATATGCGTTTTAGTAGCTACAAAATTATATATTTTATTCAAGAAATAAGAAAAATTTTGGGGAAATTTTGTTGAATTAGATCTTCAAAGGGGAGAATGCATTACAGAAGTGATTTTTATAGCCGAAAAGAAAGAGGGGAACCGGCTAAGGGGATGACAGCCACAACCGTTGGGGCAAGACTGTAATAGACAAAAAAACCGCCAAACTCAACACAGAGTCTGGCGGCGATTCTCAAATTTTCTGTTCGCTTTCGCAAATTACTTTGCCTGGGCAGCTGTATCAGCAGCGGCGGGAGCAGCAGCGCTATCAGAAGCGGCGCTATCGGTAGCAGCGCTATCAGAAGCGGTAGAATCAACCTGAGTAGAATCAGCTGTAGAATCTGCAGCGGGAGCTGCCTGCTTGTTACCATTGCAAGATGCGAAAGACATAGCTGCGATAGCTACGAACATCAAAACTAATTTCTTCATTTTCTTTGCTTTTTAAATCTGTAAAACAATCATTTGTTTATTAAAACACTGCAAAGGTAACCATTTTTTTAATATGACAACTATATTTTTCTGATTTTTTTCGCCTTTTGCTGTAACTTTTTCTAACGTATCTGATTTTCAGCAAATTACGTATAGCTAACAAAAGTTAATTTTTAAAGCTACAATAGAAAGGTTTTTAGAAGACCATCTTTCGACCGATAAAAGTGAGTGGGAAACATAAGAGATTCTTATCTTTTTTCGTACCTTTGCAAAGGAAAAGCCGGTTGGGCATGGGCCCGAGATTAGCCTCCACTTGTTTGTCAGATCATACAAGTCATCTGCGTCTTATATATATAATAAGGTGAAGGCTCAGGCATGAAACAACTAAGAAAATGATAGATACAAGTATATTCCAAGGCAAGAAAGCCAAATTCTACACATTAGGCTGCAAGCTGAACTTCTCAGAGACCTCAACTTTCGCCCGATCACTTGAAGAAATGGGCGTGACTGAGGCTGAGAAAAGCGAACCCGCCGATCTCTGTCTTATCAACACCTGTTCGGTGACCGGCGAGGCCGATCATAAATGCCGGCAGCTCATACACCGCGTAGCCAGAGAAAATCCCGAAGCCTTTATGGTGGTGACCGGGTGTTACGCCCAGCTCGAATCGGCCACAGTGGCGAAGATTCCTGGAGTCAACCTCGTTTTGGGAAGCAACGAAAAAGCCAATCTGATTCAGTATCTCAACGATGCATGGTCGCTACGACTCCATCACGCCCAACCCGACACAGCCGAGTTGGACGGTGGGAAAGACGGTGGATATTATCATCACGTGAAGACCAAGGACATCAAAAGTTTTCAACCTTCTTGCTCCCGCGGCAACCGGACGCGCTATTTTCTGAAGGTACAGGATGGCTGCGACTATTTTTGCACCTACTGCACAATTCCCTACGCGCGGGGATTCTCCCGAAATCCCTCGATTGAATCACTTGTCGATCAGGCCCGCCAGACAGCTCGTGAGGGCGGTAAGGAAATCGTTATCACGGGTGTCAACATCGGAGACTTCGGTAAGACTACGCACGAGCGTTTTATCGATCTCGTCAAAGCTTTGGACCAAGTGGAGGAAATCAAGCGCTATCGCATTTCATCCTTGGAGCCCGATCTCTTGAGTGATGAACTGATTGACTATTGTGCCCACTCCCGCGCCTTCATGCCCCACTTCCATATACCCCTGCAAAGCGGAAGCGACCGGGTCTTGAAATTGATGCACCGCCGCTACGACAGTAAGCTTTTCGCTCATAAGATCAATCTTATCAAAGAAAAAATGCCCGATGCCTTCATTGGCGTTGACGTTATGGTGGGCTGCCGTGGTGAGCATCCCGAAGACTTTGAGGACTGCTACAACTTTTTAGACAGCCTGCCCGTGACGCAGCTTCATGTTTTTCCTTATAGTGAACGGCCAGGTACGTCTGCCCTCTCAATTCCCTACATAGTGGACGAAAAAGAGAAGAAGAACCGCTCAAAGCGCTTACTGCAGCTCTCGGAAAGAAAAACCCACGATTTTTATTCTGCCCATATCGGGAAAGAAGCCGAAGTGCTTTTTGAGAGGACAGCTGCCAATAAGCCCATGCATGGCTTCACACGCAACTACATCCGTGTGGAATTGCCAGCCAGCAACGCAAAGGAAGAATACGACAACGAGATTATCCGCGTGCGCTTGGGCGGCTTCAACCTGAGGCAAGACGCGCTCAAGGCGGAAGTGATCAGCTAAGAACAAAAATGAACACCACCCAACCAACGAACAACAAAGCTGCCATTGTCATCCTCAACTGGAACGGCAGCAAAATGATGCAGCAATACTTGCCGAACGTCATCGAATGCTCTAAAGACGAGGCCCAAGTCATCATTGCCGACAATGCATCGACAGATGACTCCTTGCAGATGCTCAGTCGGGATTTCCCACAATTGCGAACCATAGTGCTTGATGACAACTACGGTTTCGCTGAGGGCTACAACCGCGCGCTGAAACAGGTCGACGCAGAATATTACGTGCTTCTCAACTCAGATGTTGAAGTCACGCCGCACTGGCTCAGGCCTTTGCTCAACTATATGGACACACACCCAGAATGCGCAGTCTGTCAGCCCAAACTCCGATCTATTTTCCATCGAGAGGAATTTGAATACGCAGGAGCAAGCGGCGGTAAGTTGGACATCTTGGGCTACCCTTTTTGCCGTGGGAGAATTTTCGACATCGTAGAGAAAGACCACGGTCAGTACGACACGCCGGATCTGTTAGCCTGGGCAACAGGGGCCTGCATGGTGATCAGAAAAAAAGACTATTGGGAGGCTGGCGCACTGGACAAGCGCTTCTTTGCCCACAATGAAGAAATCGACCTGTGCTGGCGGCTTCGAATCATGGGACGCGACATCATGTTTGTGCCTCAGAGCGTTGTCTATCATGTTGGAGGCGGCACATTGCCAAAGAGCAATCCGATGAAAACCTTCCTCAACTTTCGCAACAACCTGACAATGATATACAAGAATGTTGAAAGCGAACGTCTGAGAGCCGTTATGCGGTGCCGTTGGTTTTTGGATTACCTTGCAGCCTTCGAGATGCTCATTCTCAAACGCAACTTTGGGGATTTCAAAGCCGTCATCAAGGGAAGAAAGGCTTTCGCGGCCTGGCGCAAAGACTTCACGGCAGACCGTAACAGAATCCAGTCGATGCGAAAAAAATCAGATAGCGAAATCCTATATCGCCACAGTATTCTATGGCAATATTATGCGAAAGGTCATAAGACCTACACTCAATTGGATTCCTGACAGGCCGTATAGCGCGAACTCCCCTCAATCTTTAAATCGGGCCATCCTCTTTAAATAGGGGTATCCTCCGGCTTTTGGGAGAAAAGATCATCGACATCCTTCAACTCATCCTCATCAAACCAGCGGGAGAGTTTGGATTTGGCTTTGGCACGTACATCGTCGTTGACTTCACCCCAAACTTTCTTGAGCACAAAGATGAGCACCGCTAAATCATCTCCCAAGCCCGCAATGGGGATCGCATCAGGCACTACATCGAGAGGACTGATAAGATAACCGAGAGCGCCAAGGATAATGGCCTTGTCCTTCAAGCTGACCTTATCAGACTGAAGCGTATAATATAAGATCAAAGCTGCATAGATAAGTTTGGCACCGGCGCGCTTGGCAATACGAGAAATCTTCTCCAAAAATGCCGATTGCGAGAACTTGTCTTTGTAATTCAGAATTTCGTTGATGTCCATAGTCGACTTGTAGTTTAGTAGTTCAAAACATCAGATATATATTTTTCGATCTTCTCACTGTAGTGTTCGGTGAGTTTGCGATGATAGATGAATCGCGAAACCACCTCATACATCAAGCATAATACGATTCCGATAGCAATCCCAAAATAGATTGACCAATCTCCCCAGGGAAGGCTCTTGTGTGGGAAGCAGTCAAGCACCACCACAGGGATAACGATTAAGATGCCCCACACCGTATAACGGACTTTCTCATTGCTGTGGCTATCCATCAAAGCCTGCTTCTCAAAGAGATAAGTCTCAAGGTCTGACTTAGTAATCCCATAATTCTCTATAGCAGGAAAGCCGTCTTCTTTACAGTGGGCTAAGATCTTGTTCGACACCATGTGCTCATAATCGTGCAATATATCATCTTTCGTCATCTTCATCTCCGGTATTTTAAGCGGTTTAAACAAAAAAGAGAAACAGTGTCCCTATAAGCCGGGTTCTGTTCCACGAATACAAAGATGTATGCGCGGTGCCTACCATTTATCTAATCCATGAGTCACCCCATGGCTCAAGCGTTCTACCCTCCACCGTGACGGCAAGCCGTCTCGGGCAGGCAACCCTGTCATGACGGTGGTATACATGAACTTGCAGCCTCCAAACGGTACAGCTTGCCGATCGCCCGACAACTGGTGGTCTCTTACACCACCTTCTCACCCTTACTGCCAACTAAGTGGCGGCGGTTGTTTTCTTCTACCTTCATCTGCTGTCGCCAACAGCTTCTATTTTCAGAAGTGGAGCGCCTTATGCTGCCCGGACTTTCCTCTCGCAACGATTGTTGCCAGCGGCAGAGCCGGAACACTGTTTCCAGTACAAAATTACTATTTTTTCTTTAAATACGAATCTTTTGAAAGGAAAATGTTACACTCAAATTAAAAAATCATAACATAACGTGCCTCAAACAACTATACAAAGGAGACAATTCTATGTATCGAAGATCCCAAAGTGCAATTCGGTGAAAATTAACTGTAAAAGATATGTTAAATTGATGTTCTCATGCCATTAATCAAGGAATTTTTATTAATTTTGCATCTCGAAAAGGGTTTCGTAGCTCAACTGGATAGAGCAACAGCCTTCTAAGCTGTGGGTTCTGGGTTCGAGTCCCAGCGAAATCACTTTGAAAACCAGCAAGTTAGATTTTCTTAATTTGCTGTTTTTTTATACAATCAATTCTACACAATCCCATCAAAATATTCCAGAACGGTAAACATTCACTATTCTCTATTATTGCTGTCCGCTAAAACTCAAAATGGTAAAAACATCCTACCCGAAGCCCT
>SAMEA3663095__coassemble_802_pt1 | contig 58290 bp, 49 predicted proteins | sample SAMEA3663095__metabat2_low_PE_016 | metagenome-assembled genome bin SAMEA3663095 (sample SAMEA3663095) | pig gut metagenome | biome: pig gut; feature: pig-associated habitat; material: faeces | place: France | collected 2012
GTCTATGATCTTTGGATAACATGATTATATTGCCACGGACTTATGCAACTGTGCCTATAGAACCCCGCTTTGATATCCGAGAACGTGAAAATGAGAGGAACAGACTTATATTTCATGCAAAAAAGGCAGAGGGCTTTCCTCTGCCTTTTCTACGACTGAATCCTATCGGCTATCAGCTTTCTAACAATGCATTTATCCCTTCTTGTCCAATACAGAATAAATAGAGTTGTTCGACACGTATTCAGGCACAATTTCTTTCATCTTCTTGACAATGGCCATTTGATCGAAGGTATGTGCAATGGCTATCAGTTCATCAATCTGTTTGGAGACCTCCATAAAGTCATACTCCCGTGTTTTAGCAATACGGATTTTCTCGTTGAAACTCGGCAGCGTGTTTTCCGCATTTGACAGTACTTCCTCATACAGTTTCTCACCTTCACGCAGACCAGAATACTTTATCTCAATATTCTTGGCTCCACTGAGCAGAATCATGCGACGGGCCAAATCTGCTATTTTCACTGGTTTACCCATATCAAACACAAAGATTTCTCCTCCCTTACCATGAGTCCCGGCTTCAAGCACCAACTTGCAAGCTTCGGGAATAAGCATGAAAAAGCGAATGATATCAGGATGAGTCACCGTGACAGGGCCTCCAGCCTCAATCTGTTTCTTAAACAGAGGAATCACGGAACCATTTGAACCCAGAACATTTCCAAATCGAGTTGTAACAAACTGTGTCTCTCCCGTGCCCTTCTGTCGCTCATAGTTGTTCAAGCTCTGACAGTAAATCTCACAGATACGCTTACTGCATCCCATCACATTGGTTGGGTTGACCGCCTTATCGGTGGAAATCATAACAAATTTCTTGACCCCGTACTTCACACTCAAGTCAGCTATAATCTTCGTTCCAAGGACATTATTCAGGATGGCCTCACTTGGGTTGTCTTCCATCATCGGAACATGTTTATAGGCGGCAGCATGGAATACGTAATCAGGGCGATAAGTTTTGAAAATATGCTCCATTCGGTCTGCCTGAGTAATTGATACCACAATGGTCTCAACCTTCAATTCGGGATAATCCCTCATCTTCAAGCGGATGTCATGTTGTGGTGTCTCGGCCTGATCTATTAATATCAGATTGGATGGCTTGAACTTGGCAATTTGATCAACCATTTCCGAGCCAATGCTGCCTGCATCACCCGTAATCATAACCTTCTTGCCAAAGAGCATTTTGCCAATCTCAACCATGTTCACTTGAATCTGCTGACGCGGAAGCAAATCTTCGACACTGATCTCCTTCAAATGGACATTAGAGAAATCATCTTTCGGGCGCCATTCACGCACATCTGAAGACATATAAATATGCACACCGGCTTCCAAAAGCACATTTTGCAGATCCGAATTATTTCGGAAGCTCTCCATTTGGAGCGGAGAAACCAAAATGGCTTTAACATTCTTATTCATGAGAACAGATGGCAAATTGCTGTCAACCGGATAGACTCTCATGCCCAATAAACGAACTTTTCTGAATTTTGGGTCATCGGTTAAAAAACCAACTAAATGGAATTGGTCGGAACCTTGCGAGCGCAGGCTCTTACCGATACCTATTCCACCTTCGCGAATACCATAGATAAGGGTAGCCTGCGTCTTGAAGTTGATCAATGAAGCATCGAAAACACTCTTTACCAGTACCCGGCATCCCCACATCATCAGTGTAGTAAGCAGATAGATGAAGAAAAGATGTTTGCCCGTGAAAGGAACAAGCGGTAGATCCGCCCACACAACGATGTAGTGGAAGACTATGGCCAAAATGAAATTGACAATCATCGCCCAACCCACACGATATAGATCGACAAACGAAGAGTAACGGACTACACCATAATAGGTATGGAATAGTCTGAATCCGATGAAATTTATTAGGCCATAGATAGAAACAGTTTCGCAGAGCCTAAACAGGTTGCCCAGGGTATAGGCCCCATGATAATAAAACCAAAAGACAAAGATTCCTGCAAATATACTCAGGAAGAAATCAAGCAGTAAGATACACCAATAAGGCAAAGCTCCCTTACTGAAATACCAGTGAAACAAACGAGGAAACAATTTCATAACCAGATTAATATTGTCATCCCTTAATTACAAGATATTTGCCTTAATGGTATCTACAATATAGGCCACATCTTCATCCGTCACCAAAGGTCCGGAAGGCAGACAAAGCCCCCTCTTAAAGATCGACTCCGAAACACCATTAGTATAAGACGGCACATTCTGGTAGACAGGCTGCGCATGCATAGGCTTCCAAACGGGACGACTCTCCACATTGGCTTTGTCAAGAGCTACGCGCATAGCCTCAACATTTGCGTTGGGTTCGAGCCGTGTATGCAATTGCCCAGAAGAATGAACCACACCGGCCGCACCACCAACAGCGCCTTGAACAGCCGTTGCGTAAGCTTTGTCCTGTCCGCTAACCTGAACTTTCGGATCAAGAGTGATCGTGTTGAGCCAGAAGTTGGAAAGAACTTCATGTCCCTTAGAGGCATGTTCTGGATCAATCTCCACGTCACCTCCACCATGGTAGGTAATCCCGTCAACTTTGGCAAAGGCATCGGCATAAAGTTTGGCCACATGACGGTGGTGGGCAATATGCTCATTGAGAACTGTCATCTGTCCGCGCCCGATACCAGCGCAGATATTACTCAAGCGATAATTAAAGCCGATCTTCTCATGCTGATAATAGGGAAAAGCCTCGCGGGCCTGAGTGGCAAAGAACATGATTCGATTCTTCGTCGCCTCATCAGGGCAGATCAGTGCACCTCCACCACTTGTAGTAATCATTTTATTACCATTGAAACTGAGTACACCATATTCACCGAAAGTTCCGCAAACACGGCCATCATATCGGGAGCCTAAGCCCTCGGCAGCGTCCTCAATAACGGGAATGCCATATTTGGCGGCGACATCAAGAATCTCAGCTATCTTTGCCGGCATACCATATAGATAGACCACAATAATAGCTTTGGGCTTCTTGCCGGTTTTTGCCATTCGGTCCTGAATAGTTTGATCAAGAAGTTGTGGATCCATATTCCAAGTTTCAGCCTCTGAGTCCACAAATACAGGAGTGGCCCCTTGATAGGTGACGGGATGTGAGCTGGCGCAGAAAGTAAAGCTCTGACAGATCACTTCATCGCCAGCTTTAACATCCAAGCCTATGAGCGCCAGATGAACAGCCGAAGTGCCTGAGCATAAGGCGACGACTTGCTTTCCCTGCAAATTCTCATATTGTTTTGGCCAAAGCTGGTCGGGATCATCGCAATGAGGCAATATGGATTGCGGATAGGTTTCATCAGCAAAGTGGTGATTCTCATATTGAGACACTGCGAAGTTTTTCAGTTCCTTCTCAAAGGCATTTACGTTAGGTCCAAGAGGTACTACCCAGTTGGTATCGAAAGCTTCTTGGATATACTTCATCTCGTTCCCACTCATGTGGGCGAGACACAAAAGAATTCTGTTATTTTGCATTATAAATTGTGTTTTTGGATATATATTATAATATCAGATGTATCTCTTTATTTTCTCATAGTATCCGCCACTCCCGAAGAACTCCAAGAGCTCATAATCGGGATTGTGGTTTCCCTCAATCAACTGAACCCTGTCTTTGCCTATGGCAACATCCCAGCCAATGAATCTAACTTCAGGCAAATGCTCTGCAGCATTCTTGCTGATAGCCACTACCTCTTCCCATAAAGGAATTTTCCTGCCAAGCATCACAATGTCTGTCTGGGGATGCTTTACTATCACCTCGCCTGCATGGTTTCTGCCATAGCTGCAAACAATGCCTTCCATGACATCGACCTCATAGATAGCGCCTCCCTTTGCATAATTGTCTACAAACGTAGAACCTACACCAACCCGCAAAATAGCCTTGATGACATGGGCCTTCCCATCTCTGTCGAGAATTGTGTGCGTGCGAATGGTGTTAACCGACATGTTTCCGAAGCACATCTCAGGATGCTGGACAATCAGCTCCTCAACCAAAACAACCTCATCCTTGAGCTGAAGATAGACTTCCTCCAATTGATCTGGGATTTTGTCAACAAGCAATCTCCTTATCCCCCCTCCTTCAACACCTCTAAGTGGCTTTACGACAACCACGTGGTGTTTTTGAGTGAACTTTTGAAAATCCTCAAAAGAGCTTGCCGTAACATATAACCAGTCCCTATGGACAAAGTCTTTAAAAAAGGAGTTGAAATCGTTTTTGTTCTCCAGAAAATGGATGTAGCTTTTCTGATTGAGTTGGTCAAACAGCTTGCAGATTCGCCTGTATGTCAACACTTTTTTCCGCTGCGCTTCGCTTATCTTCCAGAAATTGCCGTAAACATATTGGCGAATGAGACATGAATGGCGCAGAAGCGATTTGAAATAATCGTAGAAGCAATACCAACGAGGTATGTCCTTTTCTTTAGACAGGACGCAAAGCAGCCTAAAAACCTTCTTTATATACTGAAAATAGAAGTTCATTTCTCGTTTTATAACAAATCGAAGTGGTCGGAAAGCAATTGATTTTTCTTCGTAATCACAACTGCATCATACATCATCATAATCACATCTTCATCATAGTTTCCAATATCTGGCAGGTTCTGCTTCCCTTGAATATTATTTATGATGAACTTAAAGAAATCCACGCCAGCACCATAGGCGTGAAGGTAAGCACCCCCAAATCTGGGATTGATCTCAGATAGATAATAGTTCCCGTCCTTATAAAAGAAGTCCATGTCGCAGGGACCGTTCAGTTCCAACACGCTGCACACTTCTTCAACGAAGGCAAACAATTTGGGGTCCTTAAAAGATATTGTCTTACTTGCTCCTCCGATTCTGCTTTCTATCTTGCGCTTGGAGAAGATGGAGACGGGCTTGTGAGTATAGCAGTCCACATAAACATCGGCATCACAATCTCCGCCAGTCATCAACTCCTGAATGATATATGTAAACTGTCCATCATTGAATTTCTCAACAGCTTCATCCCAATTGTTCACTTTTCCTATCCCAACACTTCCACTGCCAGAGATGGGCTTCATAAAGACAGGAAAAGAGATTTCTCCTTTATCCAAACCCTCCTTAAAACTATTTAAGCTATCATAGGTCAACACCGTTCTAACATGATGACTGGATAGGTGACGGAACATCTCATACTTGTTGAAACACAAACGGGCTGTCTCCTTAGAAGGGCAAAGGGGAAGAATGCCCTCCGCAAGCAGTTTGTCGCGGTGAGCAGCAAGTATTTCGATCTCAGGATCTATCAAAGTCGTGATAGCCTTGACATCGTTTTCCTTGCAGATACGAAGAATCGTTTCATAATAATCAGGCGAATCTATTCGAGGAACAAGAAAAGCCTTGTCGGCATCGAATAAAGCAGGAGCAACGGGACTGACATCAGTTGCAATGACTTGTCCCTTGCCGCCTAATGAGGCTTTGGCATCCTTCAATAAGGTGTTTCTACGCCCCGCACTACAAAAAAGAATATTATTCATCCGCTAATAATTATTTCCGATAATAAAAATATTTTCATCCCATTCCTTCCGAATAAGTAACAGCCCCGATGGACTACTCACATATACGTTAGGAAAATAATGTATAAATAGAGGTGACAGTGCCATTGTATACGCCCCGACACGATGAAAGACAATGATATCTCCAGGAGTCAACGTGACGCTTCCTGCCGGAAATTGGAAAAGCCGGTCGTATTCCAGACAAGACAATCCACCGATCACTTGGGGCTGACCGGCCAACGGTCTTTCAATGGGATTCGCCAAAACAAACTCCTTAAAATAATCCGTCTTTCTAAAGAAGGGATCTACATCATTACGAGTGCCATCCGTGCAGACGTAGATTTTCCCATCATGATGCTTGACATCGATCACTTCCATCCGATAATCAAATGCTGAGGCCACAATGGCATTTCCAGGTTCTACTACAATTGTGATATTCCTCAGCGATGGGGGCAAAGCCTCATAAAAGCCGTCAACATATTGCTGATAGGTTGGTTTGCCGGACATAATACCAAAAAAACCACCTCCCAAATCCCAGTAATCCAGATGGAGCTGGCACTGAGAAACAATATTGGCCACATAGGAGATCACGTGACGATAAAAACCAACACTTCGGGTTTTAGGCTCGCGATGGCTATGCAATCCAACAACATCAATGTTGCCAATGGAGCTTATCTTCTTTAGAGCCTGCTGAAACTCACCTGATTCAAAGGAAAAACCAAAACGACTGTCGTCGTCATCAAAGGCGGCATCTTCGGGAGATATTTTGGAAATATTGATATTCAGCCTTATGCCTATTCCATAGCGCCGGCCTTTTGGCAAGTCGCTCAACCATTCTATCTCTCTCCAATTCTCAATATTCACCAGTGCACCGTCACCCACGGCCTGAAGAAAAGTTGACTTCGACTTGAGAGGTCCATTATAAATGATATGCCTTTTGTCGAATCCCACTTTAAGCGCTAAGCTGTATTCATGATATGAAACAACTTCCGCATAGCAACCTTTGTCTTTGACCAATCTCAATACATATGGCAAAGCATTGGTCTTAACAGAATAACCGATGATGAATTTATTAAACCTTGAGTGGAGAGCTGTATCAAATTCTCTGATATTGCGCACCAACTCTGCTTCGTCAAGGATGAAGCAAGGAGTCTTCAAATTAGTTATGTCCATTGAATTCTTCCATTGTTGCAGCCGTTGCCGTATTATCCGTATTTATGCCTTCCTTCTTCAGAACCGTCTTTATGGTGTACGCGATTACTTTAAGATCAGTCATAAACGATAAATGGTCTACATACCACAGATCTAAATCAAACTTCTTAGCCCACGTCATGGCATTTCTACCGTGACACTGAGCCCATCCGGTAATTCCCGGCCGCACGTCATGTCTTCTCATCTGCTCCTTAGAATAAAGCGGCAAATACTTCACGAGCAGAGGTCGTGGACCTATTAAACTCATATCACCTTTGAGGACATTGAGGAGTTGAGGAAGTTCATCCAAGGAAGTGTTCCTCACAAACTTTCCAATGGGTGTCACTCTTAGTGTATCCAACAGAAGCTTGCCGTCAGGACCTTTTTTATCATTCATGGTTTTGAATTTTATCACCTTGAATATTCGTCCCTTATACCCAGGTCGAGGCTGAAGGAAGAAGACTCCGGCCCCTTCGTTGGCAAAGAGAAGTAGAAGAGAGACGATAATAAAAACCGGAGAAAGGACTATGATGGCCATCAACGACAGCACGATATCCAAAACCCGTTTAAAAAAATGCCGGTACATGCTCAGCGTGCGTCTTGCAAATGATAATCCTCTGGCTTTCCCCACAATTTCTCATAGGGATTCTCTGCCATTTCTTTCTTGAAATCACGCAGTTGGTCCAAATAGGAATATTGGGGAATCCAATGTAGTTCCTCAACAGTCTTCGAGATATCGAAGGCGTTCTCTAAAGGATCAGGTTTATCCTTCACATAAGTAATGGTAGACGGATTGTCCTTCGGCGAGAAAACCTCAACGATACCCTTTATTTGTTCCTCAAGAGATACCTGCCATCCATTTCCAACATTATAAGTTCCTCCATCGATATCAGAAGCAACACAATTGGAGACAAGTTGCACGAAGTCTTTGATATAAACCATCTCTTTCTTTTTCTTGCAATTGCCCCAAATTTCAATGGGTAAGCTCTTCATCGCCCGATCCATCAACATCCGGAAAGGCATCATGCGACGCTTAAAGTCGGCATAATGGTAAGGATTGGGATGATATTCATAGATGGTGAAAAAGCGTAGAATAAAACGCTGGAATCCGTATGCTGCATGACAATGCTCAATCAGGTCGACGGCAGCATTTTTGGCGATAGCGTAAATGGAATGATCGCCTGTCAGCGGAAAACTACGTCGCAAGTCGGGCCCAAGCTTTCCCCCATTTTTAAAGCCATCAAAATACTCAGCCAAATCATAAGGACTTTGAGGGAATATAATCTTTTTACAGTTGTGTTTTCGCATAAACAGCAAAACGTTAAGCGTGCCAACGGTAATCGACTCGATCAAGTCCTGTGGGTCATAGGCATATCGTGAGGGCAAACTTCCAGCAAAATGGCAAACGGCATAGACATCCCCTATCTCGTCAAGCACCTCAAAGGATTTTTTGTCCTTAATGTTAACAGAATAATAACTCATACCTTTTTCCTTGAAAAAGCCATGATCATCCTTTCTGCCTCCAACTGCTATAACATCGTAGCCGTCGTTCTTCAACTTGACACTAACTGGCGCGCCTAAGTTACCAGTCGCACCAAAAACTACTACCTTTTTATTCATGACGTTCTGTATTAAAAAATATCAACAAACCACTACAATTTGAGTGACATAATCAATTATATATGAAAGCTCCACAACTAATATTGCAAATATATTAGCGTTTATGCTTATATAGAAAAAAGGCCATCCATCCAATTAATATAGATTTCTCAACCATTTAAAATAAGTCTTGTTTTCTAATCTGAGTATAAAAAATGCCATTATGGAAAGACACACCAATACTGTAATATACAGAATAAATTGATGCACTTCAAAAAAAGGAGACACCGCTTTCAATACAACGATCAAAGTAAGATGGGGGCAATAAAATAAAATGGAACATGGTCGCATCCATTTTCTCCAAATTTTTTGTGCCCTTGGCATCCGATAACCCAAGACTACAGTAGAAATGACACCTGGAATGATAAATAAATACCTTTCTTTTGGAAGGAATATACTCAATACCATCATTATAAGTATCACTATAACAAAATATTTTGTTTTACAATACTCTATCATCGATGTTACCTTCGGATGAGAAAAATAATGCCCAATCGCAATCCAAAGTAAAGCTGCAGGAAAAGAAAGATTTGGAGTCTGTAGATTATTCTTGTACCAATCATAGATTACTTTATGATCATCTGGCATAAAGATGTAAATGTAAACTATTAAAGGTATCACCCAAAGAAACCTATCGCCCAGTATTTTATAGAGGAACCAAATAAGAGGTACTCCTAAAAGTAAAGCACCTAAGAACCAACTCGCTCCGAACTGATAAGCGAACAATGTGTTTTTAAAAAACAGTGATACAGCTTCCACTATAGGGACGTTTAAATACTCTGAGTGCCATAGCTTTAAAATAGCAGGAAGCAGGACAATACACCAATATCCATATAACTTCAAAAGTCTTATGATGTATTTTTTAAGAATACTGGCTTTCCCTTTGATACAGTTTCTTTGCTTTCTAAACAAAAAATAAGACGAGAGTACAAAAAAAATGGGAACAGCTAAGTCACTAATGAAAGCCCATGCATACTGCACGTTTTGATACCCATCAGCAACATTAATTAGCTCTGTGTGGATGTTAACCACAACTAATGCCATGATAAACTTTAAAATGTCAAAGCCATATATTACCTTATTCTTCTCCACAATTCATCAATATAACGATACGAATTTAATCATTAGTTAAGACCAGAATCGGAAGGCAAAGTCTTAAAATGGTACAGATGTCTTATTAGGAAAACACTTTTGAATTAAATTATTTTCAAAAGAGCTAAATTTTCTTGATAATTTTGCATACTGTAGGCACTGGGTGGCGGAAACGATACTTCCATTGGTCTATTTTTCTTTCATGATCCACTATCTTTATTGCATCATTAATAGATGCGCTCTGATCTGCAAGTACATCCTCAACCTTCTTGTACCAATGCTTATAAGAAGGACAGGCCCTCATCTGCCCCTGAGCAACAATTTCAAAAGGCTGGACAGTAAGGTGACAGTTGATAGCATTAAGTATTTCCTTACCTCTTTCAGTGAATGCAATGGAACCACTAACGCCATCTGCGTAGTCCTGATAAGTCTTTCCCCACAAATCACATATACGAATATCAGCAGAAGACTTGTCATATTTGTATTTACAGCGATAGTAACATTGAGGTCCCAGCGCACAGTCGCCAAGAAACAATTTATAAAATTTGTCTCCTTTAGACATTCGACTTTGCCAGCTACCTTTCACACCCTTAATAAAAAAATTATAAGAGTCGTGCCAATTAATTTTTTTTACATGTTCTTCTCCACGCATTTTCATTGTGCAGCCATCCTGACTCCCGATCCACTTATTGCGCCAAGAAACATAGGTGAATTTTCCAATTTTTTTTTCGACAGATTTTGAATATTTCTTCCATACATTCATGGAAGGTACACCATGGCAGTAAAAGTCGAGTAACACAAAATTCTCTTCTGGGAGCCTTTTCTGTTTCAAGTAATTCCTAAATGAATCTATTTGACAAGGTGTACCTGTCACAAGATATTTTCCTTTGATATCAATATCCTTCCAGCCATCTATTGTATAGCTTTGGATATATTTACTTCCTGACGTCTGGTCAACTTCTTCTGGAGTGGAGGCTACAAAGTGCTCAGCGCGCTGCTTCTCTGGTATATATCTCACTCCTACAGTTTTAAATCCTTTTCCAAGAAGATAACGAGCAATTTCAAATCCTACACCACCAGAAGAACACCTACTTCGAACAAGTTGGTCATTACTCCAAGCCGCATAACTTGCTACTGGCTTGTTGTCAACGGCTAAATCATTTTTTATATAAGCACAGACTTTTCTACAAAGACCGCAATGAATACATTTAGAAGGGTCTGTAAGATAAGGTTCATAAAAACCATTCTTATTCAAATGGAGATCTATGATGTGAACAGGACAAGGTTTGGAACACATACCACATCCATAACAATTGTGAATATCAGAAATATTTGATCTTTCCATTTTTCAAAACAATGCTTACTTAGCTATTTTTTATCTTCATTATTTATTACATTTAGATAGTGGTATCATAAACCTCCGAAATGTAGCATGGTGGATAATCCATAATTTTTCTAAACAGCTGCAGTGATCTGTCTATAAAAATCCATTAAGCATTTTCTGACAAACTTTTGGTCATAGCGTGAAGCGATCATCCTGCGAGCATTGCCTCCCATAAAAGTTCTTTCCTTATCTTTCTCTACCATGAATTTCATCGCCTTGTAGAGAGATTTTTCATCCCGAGGAGGTATAACAACACCATTCTCATTGGCTACCACAATCTCTCTACTACCATTAATATCCGTCACAATGGATGGCAGGCCCATGGCGCCGGCTTCTATAACCGTGTTAGGAAATCCCTCTCGATAACTTGGAAATACAAAGCAATCACTTGCTGCGTAATAAGCAATGAGTTCATCACCTTGCTTGGGTCCTACGGCTTCTATCTCCTTCGTTATTGAAATTCTTTGCAGAGTCAAGGGGCTTACTGGATCCAATTTCGCTTCGTAGTTCCCAACAAGAAGCAATCTGATGTTTTTATGCTCTTTAAGCAGCTGCAAGAAAGCCTCCACTAACTCATTGATACCCTTGTCACTTACAATGCGTCCGACGAAAATAAAGGTGAACACATTCGCGAGCTTTAGGTGTTCAGCTATCTGAATGACTTCTGGACGTAGAGAAAAACGTTCCATATCAATACCTTTTACATTGCCATATCCCAAAACCTTCATGGGCTTGTTGGTAATTTGGCCTAAATCTTGCATTACGCCCTGCCCCTCGGGAATCACATGAGTAGCACAAAAGCATGTGAGCCAATCAGTAAACATGAGAATGCGTCGGGTAAGTCCTTTTGAGGTAGGCCAGACAAGACCTGTAAAAGTGTGCACTCTCCGGGGGACCCTACACAACCATGCTGCCACCATACAGAGCAATCCCGCCTTAGGAGTCATGGAGTGCACAATATAAGGTTTCTCCTTATGAAAGGTTTTGATAAGGTTCAAGAGAGAACGTATATCTTTAATAACAGCTATGTGTCGTTCCATAGGCACTTCTATACATCTGACACCCTTCCTTCGCAACCTTTCCAATTCTGGACCTGGAGAAGAGACTGACACTACCTCATAGCCCTCCTGTTGTAACTCTTCAACCATAGGCTCATAAAAGCCAACCGACATGGAAACGGTAACAGCCCGAATTAATTTCTTCTTATTAGTTTTCATCGGATAATATTTTCTACTCTAACGAGTCCGGCTTCAGCAGCCCTCCATTAACTTACGGTACACGTTGAGATATCCCTCAGCCGTATTGCTAACATCAAACTTCTTGGCCCTGTCAAGGCAACTGTTAACAACTTCATCATGATACGCCTGATCGTTCATCAACTGCAGAATAATCTGAGCCAACTGCTTGTCGTTGTTTTCTTCAAACAGAACACCAGCACCTTCTGTGATCTCACGTATACCTTTAACATTGCTCGCAATAAACGGCTTTCCTGATGCCATTCCTTCAATATTGGAAAGCGACATACCTTCATAATGGGTAGACATGACGACTACATCTGAAGTCTTGAGCAAGCGGGGCACGTCAGTTCTGACTCCCCAAAACTTCACTCGGCCGTTCAAGCCAAGACTTTCGGCGATATGCTCACATTCATGACGGCGAATTCCATCACCAACGAGCCACACTCTATAATTGTCAGGCAAAGAATCCAAAGCACGGATAAGGACCTCTTGCTGCTTACCAACACGAAAGGCCGCCACCATGGTAATGATCACATGTCCGTCAGCACGATAAACTTGGTAAGGTTCTGCCTTGTAATATGCGCCTACGTTAATACCATTAGGAATCGTGTCGATATGAAAGTTCGGGCCAATATAATCCTGGAGCATCTTGGTGGCTATGTCTGAAATGGAAATAATGGCGTCATACTGATGATACATCCACAAGTCAACAGGCTTTAACCATTTAATGTGACGTCGACGGTTATCTGTGCTGTGTTCCGTCGTAATGAGTTTACATTTTGCCATGGATAGCTTTTTTGCCATTGCCACAAAAAGTTGACAAGCGGTATTATGGGTATGGACCAAATCATATTGCTTAATGATAGGAATCAATTTCCTTACATTAGCGAGCCGGTAAACATTATGGTTCTCGCCAAGACTCATGACTTTTACCCCCCTATCCTCTAACTTTTTAAAGAATGACGTTCTCATCCCATCAAAGACAAGAACATCAACGCTGTTTCCTTTATTGTTCAAAAGAGGAACAAGGTCGGAAAGAAGACTTTCAGCTCCTCCTGCACAGAGGGAAGTGATCACATGGAGTATTTTTGTCATAAAATTATCGATTCTTGATTAAATCTATCCAATGCAAGCTCACTCCAAACGGAAGAGCCCATAACCATTTAGAATCAATTACTGGATAGGAATTGTCTTGACGGCAGCACCAAAAACGCCAATAATTGATGGCCGCTCTCACTTTCACTTTAAAAGGAACATTGTAAGTAGTCATCTCCTGATAGGTCATCATGGAAGCAACAGGGCTCTTCATACGAATTCTGACAATATTGCTGGTCAATCCTCCATCCAAATAATCTCTGAAATAGATGACTTTGGAAAAGACCCGCATTTTGTAGTTCTGTGCTATCCGATTCCAGACAAGGGCCTCTGGACAAAACCTCTCTCCTTTAATTTCAGGGAAAGGATATTTTAAAAGAATATCCTTTCGGAAGACCTCTGCCATATCTCCACCGACTCCTAATTGATATCTCAGATCTATGGTATTGATATCGGAATCAATCACAGGGCTGCCAATCACCTGTCCATCACGATGAGCCATGTAACCACAAACTCCTGCAAAAGCCTCATCGCCCCTAACCTCTGCATAAGCTTTCTCAATATTCTCAACGGCATTTGGAGGCAGTTGGTCGTCACTATCCAAGATCAGCACCAATTCTCCTTTCGCTTTACGCACTCCAAAGTTGAGCGCAGTATGCTTACCCCCATTTTCTTTATAAAAATAATGAAGGGGAAAATTTGCCGACTCAAGCATACCATCTACCACATCGCCGGTGCCGTCTTGTGAGCCGTCGTCTACAATCACCCATTCGAAATCCGGAGAAGTTTGTTGACACAGAGACTGATATATTTGCGGCAGAAGATTGCAACGGTTATAAGTAGGAGTTAAAATGGTAATCATCTGTGCTTAAAAGTAATGTGTATACCGAATATCATAATGATCAAACGGGCCGTAGGCCGTCACGGATCATAATCGAATAGACTTAAATTATGGATTGATATTGACATCAAAACGGAATGGCTTACGATAAAATTTGTTGTTCGCATATTGACGATCGTATTCAAAACGGGCATTCACCCTATCGACACTTCTGACGCCATTAGTCAAAAATGTCTGATAAGGATAAAGCATATAATCGAATTGCCAAGCCAAAAATATACGCTGGTTGAGGTATAAGCATAGGACAATCATAAGCAAACTCCAGTTTTTATACCCTCTTCCTGTTGATACAACATTAGATATTGTAACAATAAGTCCCAACATGAAATACCAAGCCAGACGACCACCGTTCGGTGACCTTACAAAGAACAGCAACGTGGCACAGAACATCAATGCCAAATTGAGCATCACCAAACTTTGATTGTCATTTTTGATATACTTATATCTTTTTAGAATGATATAGAGGAAAACAAAAGCCTCTAATGCATATGCAAAACGGAAGCTACTGGATGAGTTATAATCGCCCTGCATCTCAACAACGGAAATATCACCATAGGTCGAGAAAATTGCGTTAGGAATAGGAGTAATACCCAGTATTGCGATGAAAATCATCAAATAAAGAATATCGCGGGGGGCATACTTCTTCATCGGCAAGAAGTAAACGGGTATCAAAATAATAGCCGATTTGTGCACGGACATGGCAAGCAGCATCACCAAGAAGAACTTCAATGGTTTCCGGTCTATAATATAACGTATAGACAACCATGCTATCGACGCTCCCAAAACCTGACGCAGATAAGTGAAAGAGAAGTAGAACCAAAGCCCCATGAATATGACCATGGCAAAGGCATAATTGGTTGCGTATTTCTTAAAAGATTGAAAGAGAAGAAAATATGTCAACAATGTGATTGTCAAGACATATATATATCGATTCTCAGTAAAAAATGAGATGATGATGTTCAGAAAAATAAATCCCCTTTCGCTGGGAAAATAACGAAAAACATCATTTGCGGAATAGCTTCCGTGCCGCGTCGTGACATTGGCAATGCCATCAAAGATATCACTATATATGTATCTGTCGTAACCACCAAACATGTCAGACATTCCCACAAAGAAAGCAAGGAACATCATATAGATGATGAGAAACGATTTTTGCTGTTTATTCCTGCCCTGGGCATAATATGCGATGACCGGAATGAAAAAAATTAAGAGATATAGCCACATAATATCTGTTAACGAATGATATAGAAATTTATTTCGCTAAATACTTAAAAAAGAATGAGTCTTTTGTTCCCACATCGGTTCTGAATTGCTCCTGCTCTTTTCTACAACGGAAAGAAGAAGAAAGTTGATCGTTACGGATTTTCGTCTGTTGCATCACGTATAATGTCTTTACGTCTTTTACATGTTGGAAACGATTGAAAACTGACTGGTCCTCCCCCATGACGATGCATGCGGAAGACAACCAGCGTAAGGTGGGATGAATCTCAGCAGGAAGCCCTCCAATAACATATAGGGCGACAACCAACTTTCTCATTCTACTGTTAGCATTCTCTACGTAATATCTACGGATGACAAGCAGACACAGCATGAAGATGAGCGGCATGTTGGTGCGGAAGCAGAAATCATTGTGCAAGCCTATCTTATACCATCCAAAGATTGCGACTGTAACAAAAGCAATCCACAACGCTGTTTTGTCACGACATACCTTATAACCAATCAACATGAAGATGACAAATTCAAAGAAGATATAAATGAAATACCCATATAGAGTAACGCCAAAATCTGACAGTTCACGCAAGCCCTTGTTCCCGTTTTGATTGTTCGACATCAAATAGAATGCTGAAACAATAAGAACAAGGAGGGCAACAACGTTCTCAAAACAGAACAAATATCTCCACTTTTCATTACCAGAACGCTCTACAACATTCCGGCCCATCCAATATAGAACTACAGGGGCCAACCCTACCATTGGAAAGGGCGCATAGAGTAAGAGTGAGGCAAAAACAAAAGGTAGAATTTTACTCCGCACATTATTAATCATCAACATCATCCCTAAGAAAAGAGGAATGGTCTGATTAAACGGATCATAGAGCAACTGCGACATGGGGCCGGCATGGAACTCACCAGGAGTTGCGTTTGTTGAAACAAGATTCACCGTCTGTGAAATCACTTGTCCAGGCTCTGCTATAGGCAAATACAACAAACACTCCACTATCTTCATCCCAGAGAACAGATAGAAGAAAAAAAGATAGGAAACCCTCGCCTTACCCATCCATCGGCTTATCTGGAGGTACAACAGTTCAAAACCAATCGTCAACCAGACCAATTGCATAAAGAAGCCGAACTCGATACTCCCTGCCAATTTGGCGAGTAAAGCGGGAACCATCCAAAATGCTATATAATAGCTCTTGGTCAAATGGGTCGCTTCATCATACACCGGCCATGAATAATTAACCAAGTCGCGGAACATGGCATTGCGCCAATAATGATCAGCCGACTGAACCACATAGCCTCCAATACCGCAGAGCCACATCATCAGTAGGCAGATGGCAAAAGATAGCCAAAAATTATTCTTATTGATATAAATCTGCACCTTGTCTCCACCCTTCCATGCAATGTAAACAACGGCCACAATGCCCAGTGTCAAGGGCAAAGAATAATACCACCTGCACCAGCCGAGTAAGAAAACAACGATGCCAGCAAGCAGCCAAAATATGGACAATAAATCAATTGTCCGCTTTTCTACATTCATCTCGATTATTATCTATAAAGCTGTGATACTCACGAACCAAATATACTGGACGGTCTTTTGACTCATTGAAAATTTTCCCCAAATACTCTCCAAGAATACCTATGGCTATAAGTTGGGATGCTCCTAAGAAGAGAATAACAGAGATCAGCGTGGGGAATCCAGCAACAGGGTCGCCCCACAAGGTGACTTTGACAAGTGTCCACAACAAATATAACAATGCTCCGACTCCTATCACAAATCCTAAATATGTAGCCCAACGCAGAGGAGACACTGTGAAACTTGTCAAGCCCTCGATAGCTAATCCTGCCAACTGGAAAAAATTCCAGTGGGAAGAGCCATACTGACGGTCTCCTCTATCGAAAAGAATCTCTTTCTTTCTGTAACCGATCCAGCAGAACAACCCTTTTGTATATCGTTCACTTTCTCGTAAGCGTTTTAAAGCATCAATACATTTACGATCAAGAAGCCGGAAATCACCCACATTCTTCAGAACCTCAAATCGTGTGGATTTGTCAAGTAGCCAATAGAATGCCAGAGAGAACTTTTTTCTCAACCAGCTTTCTTTGCCACGATCACGTCTCTTTGCGTATACATCCTCATATCCTTCTTCCCAATATTTCAACATCTCGGGAATGAGCGATGGAGGATCCTGCAAATCAGCATCCATCAAAATCATGCAGTCGCCTTTCACATAGTCGAAACCTGCAAGCATGGCATTTTCTTTGCCAAAGTTACGGGACAGATCGACATAAGAGATCCTGCTGTCATGCACTGCCATCTCCCGAATAATAGACATTGTGTGATCACGGCTTCCATCATTGATAAACAACAGTTCCCACGTGTATCCAGGGATCTCTGCCATTATCTTTTTCACCTCTTCGTAGAGATGTGGCAATGAGTCCTCCTCATTGTAGCAAGGAACAACTATCGAAACTACTTTATTTTGCATGTTCTCGTATGATTTTCGACTCCAAAGGAATGATAAATACATCTAATATCAATGAAACAATCAGACATATTGATAAAACCGTAAAATATATCAAAATCGGATTACCCAATCGAATAATAAAATCATGCAAAAAATACCAGCATATCCAAGCATGAATCATCCACATGTTAAAATTGTGATGCCCAAAGAACAAAAAGACTTTGTCACAATATGGTATTCGGCGAACCACATTTATGACTACGATAATGACTCCCATCCAAAAGAAAGAAACTACTGCACCTGTATAAATAAAGTAACGGAGCAAGAATAGAAGAGCAAGAATCGCTAATACTATCCAAATATTTGTTTTAGACAAAATAAGATTGGCTTTCTCAACGATATCCAATTTAGCCATTACACCCCCAAGCACAAAGGGGAAGAATATATATAAAGTTTGGAAAATGTTTAATCCGAACCAAGAATAATTGTTCATTCTTGAGGAAAACAAGTAAACACAATACGCCAGAAAGAGAATAATCCATGTATTCTTTTTTTCCGTGATTCTAAAGATCCAAAAGGAGCTAAGATTTAAAATGCAATAAGGCAAAATAAACCAAGCAGGAGGATAATATGACGCTTTCCAGTCTGTTATATTAAACAATATTTCTTTAATTGAAAAAGTACACCTATAATCTCGAAACAAACACACTTCAACAAAAACAAACAGTGCTGTAATAAACCAATATCGAAAGTATAGACGAAAACAGCGAATGAAGCGATGCCTATCCTTACCGTGGCGAAAAACGAGATAAAGTCCATACCCGCTCAGCAAACAATAGAGAGGAACGGGATTAGCGGCACGCCCCATGTGACCTAACACTGTGGAGGATAACCCATGATTGAAGCTCGGGTTAAAGAGATGGTAGAATATCATGGTCAAGATACCTACACCTTGCATCATCTTACTCTCTTCACGAGTCATATTGTAAATCTCAAAAAATATATATTTAGTTTGAAAGTGCCACTCTCAGATAGTCAATGGAGTCTCGACGCAAGTCTGAAAGCAGACGTTGTTCCATATCTTTGTCATACTTGCCATCCAGACCATCAAAAGTGGAACCCACTCTAACAATAGAATTTCTTAAGTCCAATTGTTCAAGCAATGATGATAAACGCGTGTCAGCTTGGGGTTCTTGAGGAACAACCGCCAACAGAGGTACTCCAAAATTAACAGAGAAAGCCACTCCGTGGAAAGACGAAGTGACCACCAAAGCACTGTCTCTGATCAATTGAAGAAATTCCTCTATACCAGCATCTGCTACGGAATGATAACGTATGCCAAAAGATTTAGGCATTTCAACATTGCTGAGGACAATCCATCCGGTCTTCTTCTGAAGATGCTTCACCAACTCATAGATATAAGGAGCTGGGTTATAAGCATAATCAAGCATATAAAGGAATATGTATTTTTCCTTTCGTTTGGGAGCATTAATCAATTTGTCCCACTCACGGAAATCAAGTGTCAAAGTTGGATCCACCGTGACAGGAACTTCTTTCCCAATCAGTTCTTTGACGATTTCCTGCCCTCTTTGTTCTCTAACAGAAATGGAATTGTATGCACCAATCTTCTCCGTTATCTCTTGTCTCAGCTCCTCAGGGATTTGATTCACAGCAAAACTTGATGAAAATGAAACTTTAGGACAATCAGCTGGAACAAACGACAAGAAGAATGATGGGTCCATCTTCGTAAACTTATAGTTCCAGACCTGATCGCTTCCTGTCATATAGATATCATACAATGGAGGATTTGCCTGCAATTCTTCTGCTGTATGGTATTCCCGACTCAGAAGGAAGTGAGAACGGATAAAACGTTTGAATTTAGGTTCTTTAGCATAAGCCTTCCGCAGGTGCAAGGCCTTTGAGAGTCTACTCTTCAAACTCAGCTTATTTTGAGGAATTCCGCGTGAGAATTGCCAGGAGTTTGGGAAGTCATAATCTATCAACTCACAGTCATAGCCAAGATTTCTTACGATCTCCTGAGTTGCATAGGCCTGGAGGATCGAGCCATAATTCATAACCTTATGCATAGTAATGATACCAACCTTCATTTTCTCATTTATTAGTATTAATACTCAAGCGAACGTACCAAAAAATTGCTTAGCTATTTTTTTACGGTCATGCTCTTCCAACACACATTTGCGGCCTAACTCTGCCATATCTTCAAACTTTTTTGGATTCTTATTGATTTCATGTAGAATTGGAAGAATTTCAGCTCCACACTTATATACAAGACATGACTTTCCGTTTTCTACAGCTATGTTCTCCATAGCATAAGGTGTCCCTATGACAAGTAAGCCGTTTGACAGCGCATCAAGCACCTTCCCCTTCGTGCCTGTGCCGATGGATATTGGTGTGATTTGAATATCGTGAGTTTTCACTTCTTCTATATAGTCTGGTGCAAAAACAATCTGCTTCACGTTCCAGCCTTGCCCCTTTAATCGTTTCACATGGTCCTCCCAACCTTTCCCCAAGAATGTCAGTTCAAAGGAAGCCTTCAACGCATCATCCTTACACGTAGAAAGACTGTCTATCAACTCATTGGCATCCTCCCTCATGTAATAGTTATTCTGTCCTGCAATTAGCAATCTGATGGGGTCATGGAACTTGACTTTTCTGTGGGAACTATCCACCTTATAATGAGGATGGCGTAAAAAGACCGCATGACAATCAGGGTTCATTCGCTTCACAAAAGCTGCGTCGGCCTCCCCCACCAGATAGTAGGTAGCGTTGGCGTCGGTTAAATATTCTCTTTCAAGGCGAAGGTATTTGGGGTACATGATCATCTGTCTCAACAGCATTTTCCTGTTGCTTGCCACAAATTGCCGTCCCATCATGCGATAATAGTAGAGCGCCTCACTGTCGGGGCCGATGTGTGCCCTTTTATATTCTGGGAAGACTGTCATGAGCTTAGAGATTTCTTCACCATAAATCCAAATACCATCGGGATGCTCAGATTTTATCATTTTGATAACCTCCTCATCTAAGTGAAGATAACTTAAGAATGGATAACGCATCAGAATGCGGAAGAAAAGTAGGTAAGGTTTTGACACCCATTTCATCCACCTGGGCTTATTAAGCAAATGAATTTTGACTTTAAGCTCATCTTCTACTTTTTGGATTTGTTTCTCCGATAGCCCATTAGTATTAAAGCTATAGATCTCTACATCAATCTTTTCGTCCCGTCTGACTATCAGATGGTAAGGCAATGCCGAGGTTCCACGTATGTTTTCCACGGCAGGAGTAGTCGTGGTGATGAGTATTACCTTCATTCCTATATTCTCAAAATAAATTCACCTTGCAAACAACCGTACGGCTGAGAGATAGAGAAAGCGGCTGTTAATAAAGCATTTTAAAAATGTTGTTTTCCATGAAAGAGTCTTACCCTTTATGGGATATACACCAAGTCCCTTTGCATAATCGACACAACGCACTGCGAAGTTCAAATCAAACGAAGACTTGTCTCTTACGAGAGTCAGTAGTTCACCCATAAGGATACTGTTGCTCTTACGCATGTAGACCTCCTTCACTGCCGGACTAATATAATCCTCTGAGACCAAGTTTTTGATATTGTGTGAAATAAGAATATTGTCTAATATTCTCTTCTCTGCCTTCTTCGGATTCTTCACATGAGTGATAGAGCTATTATTGTAGCGGTATCTATACACGTCAGCGTCCGTAAATATAACCCGACGGGCTTTGGGATACAAACGGTGATTGAAATCAATATCCTCATGAAAAATTCCAGGGTAGAAAGTAATCTTGGACTCTTTCAAAAATGTTGTTTTATAAATATTGCACCACACGCTACCGACTATCATCGAAGACAACAGCAAGTCGTCTCCATTGTATACCTTGTCATGCTCAAACGGATGAATACAAGTGATCTTTTCTGTATGTGGATAATATCTGCCTTGAAAGAAAGCAAGGTCAGCATCATACTTTTCTGCCGCCTCAAGCACCGCCTTAATACTGTTGGGCTGAAGAAAGTCATCACTATCGACAAACTGGACATATTTACCCTTCACATGCTTCATTCCTGTATTACGTGCGCCACTCAATCCTTGATTTTTCTGAGAGTAACAATGAATAAAAGGATACTTATCCACATAAGACTGGCAAATGGCGGGGGAATTATCAGTAGACCCGTCATTGACTAAGATTATCTCATATTGCTTTTCGGACAATCCCTGATCCAGCAATGAATTGATGCAGTGAGCCAGGTATTCCTCTACATTGTAGACAGGAACAATAATGCTTAACAGCAGTTCTGACATATTTGTTTCGAATCTTATATGACTTTACTTTTCCCATTCCACATTTGTACGCAACGCCCTTGCCGGCATTCCTCCGAGAAGTGTCTTAGGTATAGAACAAGACTTATTGACCAGTGAACGCTGAGCCACCACACAGCCGTCTGCAAGTGTAACATTTTTACTGATATGGCTTTCTGAGCATACCCAAATATGATTGCCCAAAACTATGGGGCCAGAAGACTTTCTCCATTCCCCTTCAATCATTACCCGATGACCGTCAGTAGTATTCAAATCTATGTCCCAGCCAAAAAGACAATTGTCTCCGATCCTAATGTTGTCGTCGCATGTGAAGAAACAGTCACCATTGCAGAAGAAGTTGTTACCTATACTTAATTCATGCCCATTGATGACCAATTGCGTTCCTCTTGCCAATGTGACGTTATCTCCAAAGACTATGCGTACATCATCAGTCACGGAGATCAGACTTTTCCGAGTACTTCTTCCCTCTGTCCCAGGAAAGCCCACCACTACCATACCATGCCGGACTGGTGCGGAAAACGCAATATCTCTCTTTCTCAATCCTTTCACCTTAAGCGAGAACGGCCAAACAAGGATGGGAATGCGCAGAGCTGTAGAAAAAGGCAAATAACGCAGGCAAAACAATAGAGAATATAAATAGATAAAAGGGCGATTAAGATGATTCATGATCGATGCTTACAAAGAATTAAACAGTTCCATCCATTGATTCATAATAGCATCAATATTAAAACGCTTAATATTCTCTGATGCTTTTCGACCCATTTTTTCCCGTTCCTCGGTCCTATCCATAAGGTAGCAGACTTTGTCGATGAACCCGTCATAGTCCAAATAGGGGACGACAAATCCATCCACACCATTATTGATAATTTCACTTGGACCACTCGGACAATCGAAACACACACAAGGAACGCCCACCGACATGCTCTCTAATAGCACCAATGGAAAACCTTCAAACAAAGAAGGCAGCAGATAGATGGAAGAAGCAGCAAGTTCAGCCATGGGACTCGACGTATAATTGTGTAGATGTACAGAGGTCAAACCATGTGAAGACACTAACTGCGATATTGCTTTTTCCTGTTCTCCTGTTCCATAAATATCCAGTTCCCAGTCGGGGTGGCTGTTCTGAACTTTCCGCCAGTAAGGAAGGAAATTCAACAAGTTTTTCTGCCTTGAGAAACGGGCCAAGATGAGAACTCGCTTATTACTGCAATTGGATTTTGTCTCATGCCCAGAGTAGAGTGGATTGGGGATACGGATTACAGAGTTTCCTGTGAGCCGTTGTAACTTCTCTGCCTCTTGCTGAGTGAGAGCCACGATCTTGTAAAAAGGAAATTTGAATCGGAACATCAGCCAATCCTGAAGTCGCACAGAGTTAATTTGCGGATCATTATACCAACCATGAAACTCCAGAATGCGTTTCTTCCAGAAAGTAAGCAAAACCACAGAAAACGGTTCCAGGAACTGTTGTGTGGAGACGATAATATCGGGGTTTACGGACAAAATGATCTTCAGGTGCATGAAACGGGAGTAGACAAACCGTAGAATTCGTCCAACCAGTGGAATACGCAGAAAAGAATTCAAGCGCTCCAACTCGATGCTGTGGGTTATTACGCGATCGTCATACATACCTTCAGACGGTACGCCCTCCCTTGCCAACGTACAAAGGATATGAACTTCATAGCCCTTGTTGACAAAATAGTTGGCTTTTACGGAAGTGATCTTGTTGATCCCACCTACTCCAAAATAATTTTGGGTGTATAAGATTCTTTTCATCTGATGTTCAGTCGCTGTAGAAGACCATTATATTTGCCATAAAGCAACATCCACAAATCAAACACTTTTGGGCCTTTGGCCATAAAGAAATAGGTAAAGGGTGAATCTGAACGATAAATGTTGATACCTTCCGACCTCACCGAAGCTACGAGACTGCATAATTCGAGTTGAGTTTTTATCTGCCTACCTGCGCGGGCAATAAAATAACTATCCTTAATTGATTTCAAGTAAGAATTTCGCAAGTATCTCACCGATGTTTCATCAAGCATAGAAATGTCATTCAGCATGCGCCTTCGAGACTCAATATAAGTCAGATATTTCTTCAAGAGTTTCGGATCTGATCTATAAGCGTTGCTTGCCGTGGGTTCTTCATAATGATACAATCCCTTGTGGACATGCACGCCTTTTTTGCAGCGTTTGGCATATTCCACACAAAAAAGCGTGTCTTCACCCAAAAATATATCTACAGGAAATCGCAGATCTTGAATGACCGTTTTCTTGAAAAGCTTGTTCCATACAGCCTGATTGTTTTCTCTCTTTCCGTATCCTAAGATCGCATCAATGATTTTACTCGGAGAATCCATGATATCTTCTTTGATCAACATGGATTTGCCAAATTGATCACACTCGGCCAAATCTGCATCTGCCGACTCTATAGCATGATACAAACTTTGTAGATATTCCGGTTCCACATAGTCATCACTGTCAATGAAACACAGGTAGTCACCACTTGCGATTCCAATACCTTTATTTCGGGCCGCACTGACACCACTGTTCTTCTGGTGCACCACGCGGGTATTAGCATTGTTTTTTGCCAACTCCTCACAAATCTCGGGTGTATGGTCCGTACTTCCATCATCTATCAGGATGACTTCAAAATCCTTATATGTCTGGGTCTGAATCGACTGATAACACCGCTCCAACAGAGGCGCAACGTTATAAGCTGGAATGATAACTGAGATCATGAAGGTCGATAGCTATTTGTTCATTTCCCCTTGTTTCGGCGAACAAGGAAATTGTAAAGATGAGAGACAACGGAGTTGACAACTGCCATCATCTTGGGACTTGACGACAGATATAGGATTTTCTCAAATAACTCGCCTTGTTGGGCTGACATGCGTTTTTGAATACGATCCTGTTTAAGCGAATCGTAAAGACGGACAGGTAATACTTCTTTGAAATGCCGGTCTCTGTCAGCCGTCAGCTCCTTCCAACCCTTCTTGGAAATGCCATTGGGCTGTAATGAGGCCACTATAACATCGCGATAAGTATAGCTTGCGTTTCTGAGAATCAGTTCATCAAACATTTCTGCCCAGTCAGCTGCAATGCGGTATGTTTCATTATAAGGATTCGCCTTCAACAAAGAAGTGCGGATAAAAACGGCTTGATGGCAAATGGCTGTTTCAAACATATAATTGAATGTAAGCGTTTGAGGACTCTTCTTCAATACCTCTCCATCTTTGTAGTTTCCCGCAATGAAGTCAGCATCGGGATGATTGACAAACACTTTTTCCAGCACAGTTTCACTATAAAAGCAATCGCCTGAATTCATAAAGATCGAATACTCTCCTTTCGCAACGGCAATAGCTTTATTCATGCCATTATATACACCCTTATCGCGCTCACTGACCCAGTAATCAATACTGCTCTGGTATGATTCTATAACCTCCTTGCTGCCATCGGTTGAGCCCCCGTCTATTATGATGAACTCAAAATCTTTGAACCTCTGACCGATAACGCTCTTGATCGTGGCCTCGAGGCCGGATTTGTTATTGAAATTTACTGTTATTACAGAGATTTTCATTGCTTTCTGACTATTTTATACAATCTGACGAAGAGAGGTTTTGCTCCTGGAGCAAAGAAATATAAGACGGCAATATAGAAGACTGCAAATGGCAGAGTAATCTCAAGAGCTGACACACACCAGTTTACGATTCCTCCAAAAGCAGAATTTACAATCGGACGGCAGAGGATTGTAGCACCAACAATACCAACTATGGCCAATAGATAATAGATGGAAATTCTCTTCCAGTATTTGGATATAGGCTCTTTAAACCCCTTTCGAAAAAGGAAGATAGGTTTCCAAATGACAATAATCAGCAGCTGACTCACAATCTTGCCTGCCAAAATCCCTACTATGCCATATTTGGGTGCCAAGGCCAAAGTTACCGCCAAGAAAAGAATCGCCTCTGCCCATGCAGCCCAAGTATCAGAATAAAGGCCATGAGCGCCATTGAACATGTCTACAGCTCCACGGGTTTGCGTGATGAAGATGGTAATCATCAACAAGATTAGGATTTCACGGTCAAGGATATACTTGCTTCCCAGCCACAAACTGATAAATGGCTCTATCAGATTGAAGACACTGAACACGACAAAACCTCCGACAAGAAAACGTACAGCTACAATCTCCCAAAACACCGACATCGACTTTTCCTTATTTCCCTCGGCCACAAGATTGCCAACACCAGCACTGAAGCTATTTAGAGCGGAATCGAAGGCGGCAGACAAACGGCTGACCACTAATGTGTAATTGCCATAATAGGCCACCATTTTCAAAGATACGAATGCAAAAACAAGAATCTGGTCACTCTGACTAAGGAGGAAGTCCTTGATCTTATGAACAAATACTTGTTTGGTATAGGTAATGATCTGCTTATTCTGGGGAAAAAACTTTTTTCCTTTCTTCACCGAGGCTTTAAGCCAGGGATATACTTGGTCTATCTTCCGATTCAAGACAATGCATCCAACAAAGCCAAAAACAACTTCAAGAGCTATCCAAGCATAATAGTTTCCCCAGTAATAAGCAATGGCCATTTGCAAGACAATCTTACAAAACTGCGCTCCCTGCAGATACCCTGTTACCAAATAGCCCTTCTGATCCGCCGTCAGAATGATTTGGCGATAGTTGATGAAATAACTGAAAAGTTGGGCTATAAGGATAGAGAAAAATGCAAAATAGATCAAGCCAAAGGAGAACTCTGTATGCTTGAATATCAACGGTATGAAACAGCTAACGATGCCAGCACCGAGTAGGATGAATAATCCAATGCGGTTGTATAAATAGCCAAATACCGAAACCAGTTCCTCAATCCGCTCTTTGTTACCTTGCTGAAGAGGCTTGTATAAGTTATAAGCCACAGCTGTCCCCACTCCCATTTCAGCCAAACTGAGAAATCCCAAGATATTGATAAGGGTTCCGCTAAGACCCATAAACTCAGCACCAAGACACTCTAAAAAGGTCTTACGCGAGAAGAAGGATAGAATGACGAAAATGAAATAGAACACCAGATTAACACGGGCATTCAATAAGGACTTTCGTACTCTCGATTCGTGATTCATTGATTTTACAGATTATCTGCAACAGCAAGGTTTGTTATCCGCAACAGCCATGCTGATGGCTTGCGAGTGCAAATAGTACTTATTGGAATTTATTTTGTAACTGAGCATTAGATAGGGACGAGCAACAAAACAGAATAAATGACACGTCTTCGGAAAACAATTGTTTTCATTTGAGACAGAAGAGAAGAAATAACCCGTGTCTAAGGAAAGAAATAGTTTACGATTTTTCCTCCCTCACATATCTACTATGTGAAGATCATCGGGCAAAAACTCCTTCATCTGTCTCCGTATTTAGATTATTATCCGCAGAGTCAAAACGACGGGCTGTATGTATGGTCAAGACATGGCGGGGGGGAGGGTAGAACCGATGTACCCATAAAATACTATTACTTTGTTAGCGTAGAACTATCCCTTTATCCCTTGCCTTTCCTAAAATGCGGTGCAAAGATACAAAATATATTTGTATCAAACAACATTTCAAATGTTTTTTTTGATGGACTTACACGCTGATGTGTACGCAAACTTCAGAAATTTGTAGAACAAAAAATGATTATCAGAGTTGTTCTAAAAAAGCTCTATGCGGAGAAAATTGATTTCAGGGCCACAAGCCATGCTGTTTTCCAAAAAGAACAGATAAGAATGAGGATTGTGGCCCTGGGCTCAATAGCTGTGTCTTCTATTTTGCGGAAGGCTCGGAGGTTGTGTGGTATTTTCCTTTGTCGCTCGCCCTATAGGCATAAGCATTGCCGGTGATGGTGGACAAAGACACGGTGTTGAAGACGATGTCATAGCCTCCGTTTGCGTTTTCCTCGTAAAGAAAAGCTATATTGCCTTTTCTGTCAAGTACCATGGTAGAATAGCACGATGTCGTAGTAGAAATCTGATATTTGCCCCATCCATCCACGTAGCTATTGGGAGAAGTATAGGATTCGGGCAATTCCTTGTAGTAAATGCTTACAAGCTCACGGTTGGCCGACGCAGCCGCCGACTGTAGCAGCACATAAGTCGGTTGATGGTCACTCAGTCTAAGAGCTGGAACAAGAAGTACTTCACCGTTGCATGTCGCGGCATAAGTTTGGCCAGGAATATGGGTGGCGCCTGAGGTTGCCACCTCAGCCCAAGCTCCTTCGGCCTTGTCGCGGTCTGTGAAGGTAAAGACGTTGAAGTCACGTCCTGTGCCCGACACACGACGACAACTGAAAAGAATATCGCCCGATGGCAGTTCTTCCACCTTGCATTCATCGCCGTTTGGTACAGGGGTAGCCGCAACGCCACCAAGATAATTCCAAGTCACCCCAAGATCATCGGAGTAGACCACACGGCTTCCTCCAGGCCGGGTGTCCACACCGGCATAGATCCGATAATAGTCGCCTGCCTTGCAAACCGTACTTTGGATGATCCGCCCACTGGAGAAGAACAACTTTTCTATATCTCCTTGGTAAACCTTTTCGGTCCAATCCTCGGTCAGCCAAGTTTTTCCGTCGTCTGTACTTAGCGAGCGTCCCACCTGCAACTTATTGCTTTTAGAGCTACTGCCCCATCCGGTAGTGCCCGAGGCTGTCATCATTAAGACTTTTCCGCTTTCACGATCAACCACCGTGGCAGCATCTCCGTGGGCATAATCAAAGTTGACTCCTCCACCCTCTATAGCTATTGCCTCATCAGCCCAAGTTGCCCCGTCGTCGGTTGAAGTCCGGGCCACTACAGCGATGGCATTTGCTCCAGTGTCACCGGAGCCATGAATACGAAGATCGGAATAGGCTACCAACGTGCCGTTTTTCAAGCGCACGAGAGAGGGTATGCGATGATAGTCGGGGGCAGATTGTGCCGGGAAAAGGGTAATCGGAGTCTGTGCTGGTGACCATAACGGGAGAAGCGTCGTCACAATCATGATTACAATGAAAAATTGATTGTTGAAACGGTTCATATAGTATTTAGTTATGTTATTACTTGGAAATATCGCTCAGAAGAGTTTTAACTTTAAGATCATCATTTCAAGGACAGCAACGGCACCTTTAGGGCACCTCAGCGCAAGAATCTCAATCATTCCTGTCACACCACTGAGCGACGATTTTTCTATAATTATCAGGTTGGTCAGCAAAAGTCATGTGGCGGGCACCATCAAGGAGTTCCCAACAGCTGTTCTTGATACCGTCGTACATGGTTTTTGCCAGCAGCGGAGTGCACTCATCGTTAGTGCCGCTGACCACCAGGCAGGGCTGGGAGATCTCACCCAAACGGGGCGTATAGTCAAAATCTTTCAGATTGCCCCAAGGCGTGTACTCGTTGGGTCCCCACGCCACTTGATAGCTCTCCGTGCCAAAGCGTTTCTTCCGACGCAAGCACTCAGGGCTGTCGGGGGTGATGCTGCAGGCATGAAGTTCGGTATAGTGGTCATTGGCCGTCAGGTAGTCCTGCGACTCAAAGTCCTTGGTCGCTTCAGCTTTCCTGATAGCAGCCTGGTCCTCAGGTGACATGAATGAAATCAACCGATGCTGTTCATGTCCCCACAACCGGCTGGAAGAGAGGGTGCTGGAAAGGATAGCCGAGCGGACGCCCTCTGGATGCCTGTCAATCAGCCAGGCTATTATCATCATGCCGCCCCAAGACTGTCCGAGGATGTGAAGCGTGTCAAGATGGAGATATCGGCGCAGCGACTCCAATTCATCCAACCAGGTATCAAGTGTCCAAAGTTCTGGATGTCCTTCGACATAGGATAATCCACATCCAAGCTGATCATAGCTGATCACCTGACGGCCGGTAGAGGCTATATCGTCAAGCAGCTCAAAATAGTTGTGTGTACTGCCCGGACCACCATGAAGCAGCAACAGAGGGGCTTTTGTCGGGGAGGACTCTCCTACAACACGAAAATACGTGCGATAGCCACGGAAAGGCATATAGCCTTCGACGATTTTGAATCGATCCATCATCTTATTCTATTTAGTTGGTATCATGTAAAATGTTCTGTCGTCAACAAAGTCGATCATCCATTGGTCGAACATCACTCCGTCGTCAATGGCTGTCAACCGCAAAGTATGGTTTGACCGGTATCCATCTACCGCCAAAGGTATCTTCTTTAAAAGTTGACCTCGCAAAACGGCCTTTTTCCATTCATCCGTACCTTGGGGGCAGGCAAGATCGATATCTATGGGCTTGCCTCCATCAAAGCAGACGCTAACCCGCATGGAGCCGTTGGATTGAGGCCTGACGGGAACGAAGGCCAGATAGAGCAAGGCGTCTCCACTGCCGGAGAGATGAAAGTTATAGTCGACACTGGAACCGGCCGCCATTCTGACAGCACGCTGGCTATGTCCCAAGAGGGGCACGGTGGTAATCATACCTGAAAAATGATCATATTGCGCGGCGGTTGCGGCCGTTGCATTCTCTGCATCAAGTTGTGAATTCAACTCCATCCCAACTCCATACTGCCGACGCTCTTTTTGCGACAAATTGTCGGGCAACGAAGGAGAAGCGAACACGCTCAGGTTACGGGGTGACATATTCATGAGCCCAGCCCATTTACCACCGCCCAAAGCGTCATATTGTCGCGACAGCGAGCACAGGTCGTCATAGGCGTCGAGACTTGCCGCGGCGGCCTCAAGGGCTTCCTCGTCGTGATGGAATGTGCCAGGACGCGAAATCTCACGAGACTCCTGGGCGCATAGCTGTTTACGGGCCATGGCCTCTGCTGCTTTCACTGGAAAAGCCACAGCAGCGAAGAATGCAGCATGCAAAGGAGCTGGGACTTCCTGCGAGAGTTCATCCACACGGTTTTTCAAGGCTCTGAAATCAGAGAGATAACGTTCCAGCTCATTACCGAAGTCATCGGTGCTGAATTCCGTATCGTTCACTTTGGGGTTGTCCTTGTCAGAAGTGAGTTGATTCCAGCCCATAAACTCAGGTTTGCGGATGGCTGTCAACCGATAATATTCCCGCATGACGGGAAGCAGACGTTGACCAAGGGTTTGTCCGAATTGGGCTGAAAGCCAAGAAGTGAGATGACGCTCCAAATGATCTGAAGTGACAGAAGACGTATTCCATGCTTTGTCAAAGAAGAGACTGAGCGCATAAGCGGCCACCTTGGGCTCATGGATTTCGGCTATCCAGACCCGATTGGCTTTGCGGGCCAAGGCTGCATCCAATTGTGACACCAATAGGCCGGGTTGTGGGGTTGAGAGCCAAAGACAATCGTGTGGAGTTCCCTGATAGCTCAGATGCACCAGTACTCCCTCAGCGCCCTTACGGTTTGCTGACAAATGCCCCTGCGCTGGCAAAAGATAGCCGTAACCATCGTCGGGCCACAACACTGTAGTGGCATCGGGCAACTGAAGTCCGTTGCCAAGAAGGCTTCTCACTTCGTCGTTGGCAATGATGAGCGTAGGATAATCAGCAGGTGCGTTTTTATTCTTCTTGTTCAGCTTATCCTCAGTCTTTTTGATAAGTTTCAACTGTTCATGGACAGTTTTCTGCAGCAGTTGCCGCTTGTCGTGTTCATTCCGCGCTCCCAAGATGGCGAAGTTGCCCAACCCGACAGTGAACATTTTCTCGCCAGTTCCTGCCGTTTTGAGTCCTTCTTCCCAATAGTGTTGCAGCCATCGGTGGTTATCAGCGTTGTTGTACTCACCATTGCGGCTCCCCCACTCCACCTTGTCGTCACGCAATAGCGGATCCTTGCTGCCTACGATGATGGCGCAACTGTCGGCCACCTCAAGATTCCCCTTCACGCGGTTAAAAGGCGTTGTACCAAGGTCATCGGCTGGCCATAGGAGATTGGCACGGAGCCGGAGCATCAATTCGAAAAGTTTTTTGTAGGTGCGCGGGCCAATAGCTCCTGCCGGAAGGCGATGATCGAGCGTCTTGCTCCACGGGCGCAGCGTCCAATCTTCACCTCCAATGGACAGGCCACGATACCTGACTGAGGGTATTTGCAAAGACTTGTAACCGTCTTTTATAATCAGATATTCCTTACTGGCAGGCCTGACATCGCCCCACCAGATCCACGGCGACACACCAGCCAAACGCGAAAGCTCCAAGATGCCGTAGGCCGTGCCACGGCCATTGCTGCCCACGACGACTACCTTGCGGCCGGTATTGGCAAGGTAGAAAGCATCCGGCTGGGTGATGAATTTATTAATGGGGATGGAATACTTGCTCAGCTGACTAAATTCCTTATTCGAAAGTCTGTCGAGTTGATAGATCTCTATCACCGAGTTAGATTTCTTATTGGCATATCTACCGGTAACAGCCTGCATATCCGACGAAAACAAATCGAGAGCAACATCTACAACTTTATCGTGCTGTTCGCAGACCGAATAGTTGACAGGGCTTTTGCCGTTATACCATACCACATCACTCGCACTACATACAAGTGACAGAAAAGAAAAACAGACTATAAAAAATATTTTCAGCCTCATTTTTTTAGTTTTAGTGCAAAGATAAGGATTTTTCTCCCATTCACGGGATATTTAAGAAAGATTCACAACTGAACACAGCGACCTGAGTAGTTGCAATTCATCGGCCTGCTGATGTTCCTCAGTATTTGCCAAGAGAAAATGTGGCGTCCGTCACGCCGCACATGTATCAACCAAATATAAAAGTAATGTTTAACCGGGTCAACCAATATTAAAAATAAGGCTTAAAGTAGTCAACCAAAAGCGTTAAACTACATCCTCAGAATTTGACACGAAAAATGTGGCGAACGCCGCACGATGATGTGGCAAATGCCACACAACTGCATGGCAAATGCCACACAACTGCATGGCAAATGCCACACAACTGCATGGCAAATGCCACGCAACTGAATGGCAAAAGCCACACAGCTGCATGGCAAACTCCACACAACACCATGGCCTACGCCACGAAAATCACAGTGCTTATTTGAAACGCACAAAAACGTGAAAGCCGGCAACTTTCCCAATAGAAGACACGACTTACCGGCAAGGGTTATACATGGTACTACAAAAAGAACAAAAGAAACTATAAGGGAATAATTTTGCTAAACGACTTAATATCATTATCTTTGCAAGTACAAACAACATATAGATCATGACATTATATCCGAAACTCATCAAAGATGCCTTGGCAACAGTGATTTACCCTGGCACTAAGAAGAACCTGATAGAGAGTGGCATGCTGGCCGACAGCATCAGAATCGACGGTCTGACCCTGTCGTTCACGCTCATCTTCCCACGCGACACCGATCCGTTTCTTAAGTCTACAGTAAAAGCAGCCGAAGCCGCAATACATTATCACTGCGGTAAAGAGGTCGACGTGACGGTGAATGTGGAGTACCGTCATGCGCCACGTCCCGAAGTAGGGAAACTTCTGCCTCAGGTGAAAAACATCATAGCCGTCAGTTCCGGCAAGGGTGGAGTCGGCAAATCTACAGTCGCAGCCAATCTGGCCATAGCCTTGGCAAAATTAGGGTATAAAGTAGGCTTACTCGACACAGACATTTTCGGTCCGTCGATGCCTAAGATGTTTGGCGTTGAAAAGGAACGGCCCTACGGAATTGAGAAAGACGGGCGCCAGCTGATCGTGCCCATTGAAAAGTATGGTGTGAAGCTGCTGAGTATAGGTTTCTTTGTAGACCCTGGCACGGCGACCCTATGGCGAGGCGGAATGGCAACATCGGCACTGAAGCAACTCATCGCCGATGCCGACTGGGGCGACCTGGACTATTTCATCCTCGACACGCCTCCTGGCACCAGTGACATCCATCTCACTTTACTTCAGACGCTGAGTATCACGGGAGCAGTGATAGTCTCCACTCCACAACAAGTAGCCTTGGCTGATGCACGAAAAGGAGTGGACATGTACAGAAACGACAAGGTGAACGTACCCATTTTGGGATTGGTAGAGAACATGGCCTGGTTCACTCCAGCAGAATTGCCGCAAAACAAATATTATATTTTCGGTAAGGATGGCTGCAAGAATCTGGCCCAGGAACTTGGCTGCCCACTACTTGCCCAAATCCCCATTGTGCAGGGCATATGTGAAAGCGGCGACAAAGGCGAGCCCGCTGCATGCAACGTAGACTCCATCACAGGACAGGCTTTTCTCAATCTGGCGCAGGCCGTTGTCACAAGAGTCAACATCCGCAACAAGGAACTGCCTAAAACAAAAATTGTTCACGTTAACAAATCCTGACAAGAGATATTCAGTCGGGTTCTGGAGATGAGAACCCGACTGAATACTTCTTACTGCTGCTTGTTCTTCTCGGACGTCTTGAGCATTTCCTTGATCTGATCGAGACGTTCACGATTGTGGGCATGGGTCAAGGCGATCTGCCGACGATAGACCAAGCAAGTGAGGAAAATGTAGACAAACACTTGAATCCAAAGTGCCTGGTATTCAAATTCTATATCCTGAAGAGTACCGCCCATACTGCTCAATGTCGTATAGCCACGAAGACCGAAGGTGCTTGGGAAAAGATAGGAGAAATATTTCCAAAACGCCGGCATGTTGCTCACCGGCCAGCTTACACCGGAAAGAAACAACAGCGGCACGGAGGTGAAAATCACCAACAACAATATGTTCTCACGGTGACGCACGAGCCCCGAGACTGTCATCCCAAAAAATGTAGTCGCCAAGATGTAGGGGATGAGGAAGGGAAAGAAGTACTCGGCATGGTTCATGGCCGTATAGGAGAAGAAACGCGGAACACAAAGACCTAAATAGGTACCCATCACCATGTATATCATGAAATAACACATTGCTTTACCCACTACAATGCGGAAAATACCATTATAGTGACGAGAAATCGGTACAAGATCGGCAAAACGGTTGTTCTCGCGTGCTGTTCCCGCAGCAAGTCCGATTCCAAGCAAGAGTGTCTGGTGAAGGATGAGCATCAAGACAGGAGGGATTATGGCGTTGCCATATCCGATAGTAGAATTGAAAATGTTTACCTGCTCCTGCCTAATGGGCTCAACGGTTACTTCATTATCACGATTCGTCATGTCGACCGAACGCTCAATCTGGATTTGTGCGCTCATCAGGGAGGCTACAGCCTGAGAGGCCTGGTAGATAGCCTTATAGGCAAGCATCAGGCTCATATCGCAATAAACACTGACAAAAGAGCGCTCGCCACGATTGATATTTTTTGAGAAATCACTCGGTAAATAGACGACTCCGCGAACCTTCTGGTGACCCACCAAGTCCTGTGCCTCGTCAAGAGAATTACAATAGCAGGCGACCTTGACATCTGGACTGGCATCCAGCTTACGGGTATACTCACGGCTGAGACTCGTATGATCCATGTCGACAATGGCTACCGGCACATCACGCACAACCTCATTGTTGTAAATCCATGAATAAAGCAAAGGGTAACCCAAGGGGACAAGTATGCAGAAAATCAGTACGCCCTCATCGTGGAATACATTGTGCACCTCCTTGGCCCAGATATAAAGAGAGTCGTGGAACCCCTCCTTGATCTGCTGAAATAAAGTCATATCTATCATCATGGGATATACACTGAAAACAACATGTTCTTCTTTATATTCTTCTCAGAGAGCACCGGCAAGAGGATAAAAAACATCAAGCCAGCGATGTTCCAGACCGTATACTGCAAGGGATAGCCATCAAAAATGTTGATCTGATACATCATAATATAATGACGCAGCGGGAAAAGCCATGCCATGGCATGAACCATCCTGTCCATGGCTTCTACCGGATAGGTGGCACCGCACATGGAAAAACTGACGACCGACCAAAGAGAGCAGATACTCATAGACATTCTCAGACTTGGCATGATGCCAGAGATGAACACACCAAAACCCTGACAGGCCAATACCGACAAGACTCCCACAAGCACAATATCAAGGAGTCCACCCTTATGGGGAAAGTCAAGATAGCCGTAAATATAAAACTCAAAACACAAGAAAACGGTGAGGAACATGATTGTATGGGGCAACAATTTGCCGATAAGGGCAATGCGAATGTTACCACCAGCCATCATGATCCAATCCTTAGAGCGACCGAATTTCACCTCTGTCCATATAGAATAAGGTACTAAGAGGAAAATGAAGATCATCAAGGCTCCCGGAACAACGTAGGTGCTCAAATAGACATTGTAGCTGGCGTAAGGGTTGCCGATCATATGCAAGTCTACCGAAATGGGCTGTAAGTTGGCCATGATCTCTTGCGAGCTCTTCCCAACTGCGGCAAGTTTGGTCATACCCACTTTAGCTGCTGCCAAGGTGCATGCCGTCTTAATATCACGATATGTCAAAGAACCCGCCACGAGAGTCGTATAGCTATTATAATAGGAGATAACAGGACGCTCCCCACCCATTAATTTCTGTTCAAACCTCGATGGAATGAATAAAATGGAGTAGATTTCCTGCTTTTGCATGGCCTTACGGGCTTCACTAAGACTATTGTAATAATCATATATCTCGGAAGTCTGCATGGCATCGAGCTTTTGAACGATGGCCCTGCTCGTAGAAGAATGATCCAAATCCACGATACCTACCGGCATGTTCTCGGGCACCCCCTCGTGCATGAGAGAGGTAAAAAACACTACGATGAGAATAGGAAATACGAGGATACAGAAGCGGTAAATCGCACTGCTCCACATGATCTGACATTCTCTGACAGCTATCCGATATATTCTACGAAGAACTTTCAACTACTGCAATTTAAGGGATTATTTCTTATCAGCATTTTTCAGCACGAGACTCATGCCAGGACGAAGCCCGTCGATCTTGTCTATAGGGCGTGCTTTCACTTCAAGAGTTTTCAAATCATACTGCCCGGTATTCTTAGTGGCGCGCCACGCAGCATAGGACCCCTGATCCTTCACATAATAGACCTTCATACGTATGGTCTTGTTGAAAGCAGGGACAAAAGCATGGATTACCGAACCTATCTTCATTCCGTTGAACTGGTCCTCGCGGACATTGAAAGATCCCCACATATCCTTGATAAGGCTAATGCTCATGATGGGAGATCCCATGCCCACAAGCTCACCTTCATGAGAGTATACATCACTCACCTCGCCCTCAACGGCAGAAATCTGTACGGTTTCTTTCAGCAGGCCTTTCACCACATCGACAGCATGACCTGCGGCTTGAGCCTGTTTGGCAGCAGCCCGCTTCTCCTCCTCTCGCGAGCCATCCTGGGCCAATTTCAGCTGTTCCTTAGCCGCAGCCACTTGGGCCTGCGTGGCCTTGAAGGCCGCCTGAGCCTCATCGCGCTTTTGCGCTGTGATGACACCTTCCTTATAAAGGTTGTCCATACGCATAAAGGTTTTTTGGGCAATCTCCGCAGCGGCTACAGCCTGGCGGTAGACCTCGCGGGCCGTCCCGATCACCTCCTGCCTATTTCCGTTGTTGGACATATCACTGATGGCCTTGGCGGCTTCATCGGTGGCTTGCGCAGCCTGTTCCTGTGCCTTCACTTCCGGAACCTGAAGGATAGCAAGCGTGTCACCCACGTGGACATAGTCGCCTTCTTTCACCCTGATTTCCACGACACGGGCTGGCAACTTGCTGCTAACGCGATAATCATCACAATCCACTTGCCCCTGGATGACCTCATCGGTTTTTCCCAAAAAGAAGAAACCTAATATTCCCACAAGAAAGACTACGGCAGAGAAACCTGCCACAGCCAATAAAATATTGTTATGTTGACTTTTTCTCGACATGACAATCTATATTAAAATTCGAAACATTTTATTATCTTAACCTGCCCAAGGCTTTTTGCAACTCAACTTTAGAAAGCTTCACATCCACCTCGGCGTCTATTTTGTCACTTTGTGCCTTTTGCCAAGCTGTTTGGGCTGCCATAACATCCGTAACATCCATCACACCTTCCTTGAATCCAACGTTGGCACAACGCAAGTTTTCATCAGCACTGTTCAAGTTGCTCTTCGCCATATTTAGGCGCTTGTATGCCTCTTTTATTTTAAACCGAGCCTGAGTGGCCTGAAGATGGATTTTTTCTTCCAGATCAGCAAGATTCAGGCGCGATATCGTTGTCGTGGCTTTAGAGCCTCTGATTTTGTATTTGCTCTCCATCCAGTTCCACACGGGGACGGTAAGTGTAACGCCAACATTCCACACTCCTGAGAACCGTCGGTTGAATCCATCCCAAAGATTGGGATTTGAAATCATATAACCACCGGTGAGCAGCACGTGGGGCAGATACTGTGCCAGGACAAGTTTCGTGTTCTGCTCACTCATCTCTACCGCATTCTGAAACAGCCTTACCTCGGGGCGTTCGTCGTAGGTTGAGTCCTGTGGGGCTAACACCCCGTAAGCATCCGTATCAAGAGTGTTTTTATTCTCATCCGCCAGCATGATGTCTTCCTCCAAAGGCAATCCGCAAAGTTGGCAAAGAAGCATTTTCGCAAGTACAAGTCCGTCTTCCACCTGTACGATTTGCATCTCTGCCTCATTGACCTTCACGTCCACCCTCAGCCCATCGGCCTTTGTCGCCACTCCTTGGGCGATCATCTTTTTGACATCATCGTCTAATTTTTTCACAAGATCCCGATAGCTGTAGGCAAGTTTCTCCTTTTGTCTCAAAGAAACAGTCGTCCAGTAAGTCTGGTCTATGCTGTAGAGTGTATTTTGGGTGACGAGATCCTCATTGTTGGCAGCCATCTTCTCTCCAATATCCGCCATTTTATTGGCAGCGATAATGGCCCCACCCATATATAGGGGCTGGCGCGCCATAACAGTGCCCGACCAGAAGTTTTTGGTGTCTGTCTTAAAAGCGTCAACCAATCGCTGGCCGATGGCGTTACCGCCCTGCTCAAAAACGCCAGAGGCCTTTGACAGCAGACCACCCAACTGTTGAGCCATTTCCTGACTGACAGCACCCGACTGCACAAGGCTTGTCAATAAATTAGTCACACTCGCTACCGAGCTCGTACCCAAAGAAGACAGCGTTTGTTTCGTTCTCTTATTGAGCAGAGAAATTTCCTTAGAAGTGTACTGATAACTTCCCAAAGCATCCACTTTGGGGAGGTAATTTGTACGCATGGCCTTTCGGGCATTGTAGGCCACTTCTTTACTCTTACGCGTTGCAATGAGCTGTTTATTATTGCGTAGGGCCAATGTTCTGCAGCTGTCAAGCGTCAGTAGACGCTGTGCGGATGCAGGAAGCGCAAGGCAGGCCAAAACGGCTAATACAATCTTCCTCATCTACCTAAACATAAAATTCTTACTTCCAATCATATTTCCTTCGGCAAAGACGCTCACCTGATAAGTGCCTGCGCTCAAAGTCTGAGAGACGGGCACATACAACGAAACTGCCGTTTCTCCACCATTATATTCTATCGTTTTCTTCATCGTGCCAGCCAACGTTTTGTTTTCATAAGGGAAGCTGACACCACCGCCGATAATATTACCCGCAGGTGACATGATGCGCACATAGACCGTCTTCATGCCCGTCTTGGCCGTGACATTCTTGGCTATGTTGAAATTCACCTGGATAGTACGGGCCTTTGAAATCTTGTCCTTCGCTTTATTATTCTTGTTCAAAAGATGCATTTGGATTCCATTGGCATCGAGCTGGGAGGCAATGGCCACCTGTTCAGACAAAGAGGCCTTTTCCGTATTCAAGCCCTCAATTTGCCGAGTGGCTTCCTCATACTGACCCTTCACACGGGTATTCTCTGCGGTCAAACGGCCATTGGCTTGATTAAGGGAGTCGATCTGGATGACATAACTTCTCAACACGGCCCTGACCGTTGCCAATTCTCTCTTCAGACGGGCAATCTCTCGTGCATCCGAACTCTTTGTGCGCTTCAACTCCGCCAACAGACGTTCGGTCTTCTCTTGCTCGGCGGTCAGCTGAGATATCAGCGAATCATTGGTCACGTGTGTTTTCATCTCACTGTACTGGTCAGAGAATTGCTGGTACTCATTTTCCATTTCCTGTTTGTCCAGCTCAGCCAATTGCTGCATGTCGGCATTTGCCTTTCGCTGTTGGCGAAGATTGAAGCCCATATAACAGAGTCCTCCCACCAACAGAAGACATATAATGACAAACACCGCGAGTAGTTTTTTGTTTATAGCACTCATGTTTTGTTTTGCGTTTGATTATGAATCACGGCAAAATTAATAAAATAATAGCGTCCTGCCAAAAATTTATCCAACGAAACCGTTCTGAGTTTTTTTTTTTATATTTTTCGGGAAAAATAGAACAACTGTAACTTTTTTTTGCTAACTTTACCCTCAAAATCTAAACAAGAAATGGAAAAAAACAATTTAGTTTACAAAATATGGGACTTATATTACAGTGGATTCAGAAGCATGACCGTTGGGAAAACCCTGTGGATGGTGATCCTTATTAAGTTGTTTATCATTTTCTTCATCTTGAAGCTATTCTTCTTTCCCAATATCATCAAGCAGAATGCTCCAAAGGGACAAGAGGCTTCTTATGTTGAACAACAATTGGAACACAACGCTGAGAAAATCGCGGAATAACCATTTTCAAAACAGAATAATCATCTATGAAATATAACTTTAAACAAAATAAACTTCGATTACTATGACAAATCTTTTATTGGAAACGATGTCCGCCAGTGTTGACTGGTCGAGGGCCCAGTTTGCCCTGACAGCCATCTACCATTGGCTCTTTGTACCGTTAACATTGGGACTCGCAGTCATCATGGGTATCGTGGAAACTTGCTACTATCGTACCCGCAAAGCCTTCTGGAAAGATGCAGCACGATTCTGGCAACGACTCTTTGGTGTCAACTTCGCCATGGGTGTTGCCACAGGTATCATTTTGGAATTCGAGTTTGGAACTAACTGGAGTAACTATAGCTGGTTTGTGGGCGACATCTTTGGTGCCCCTTTGGCCATCGAAGGAATCGTGGCTTTCTTCATGGAGTCGACATTCGTCGCCGTGATGTTCTTTGGCTGGAAAAAAGTTTCTCCAGGATTTCACCTTGCCTCCACTTGGCTGACAGGACTTGGCGCCACAATATCAGCATGGTGGATTTTGGTGGCCAATGCATGGATGCAATATCCCATCGGACAGACCTTCAACCCAGACACCATGCGATTCGAGATGACTTCTTTTGCCGACGTTGCTCTCTCGCCTGTCGCCGTAGACAAATTCTGCCACACTGTTACATCGGCATGGATTATCGGTGCGGTTTTTACAGTGGGCGTAGGCTGCTGGTACTTGTTGCGCAATCGTGAGCAGAAACTTGCATTGGAAAGCATTAAGATTGGCAGCATCGTTGGCTTGGTAGCCTCCCTCTTAGCCGCCTTTACGGGTGACAATTCAGCTTATCAAGTTTCTCAAAAACAGCCGATGAAATTAGCTGCTATGGAAGCCCTGTACAATGGTGGCAATAGCCAGAGTCTTGCTGCCGTAGCGTGGGTGAATCCGTTTAAGCAGGCGGATTATGCCAACGAAGCAGAACCACCCTTGCGCATAGGAATTCCGAAAATGCTGTCGTTCCTCGCCACGCATGAGTTTGATGGTTATGTACCTGGCGTGAATGACATTCTGAAAGGCTACACATCAAATACCGGTGAGAAAGTATTGAGCGTGAAAGAAAAAATGGAGCTCGGCAAGAAGGCCATGGCAACGCTTAAGGAATATCGGGAATTGATGAAAAGTACGTCCGACAAGTACCAAGACGCAAACAAGATTGCCGCCCTTAAAAAAGACCTGCAGGCCACGATGCCTTACTACGGCTATGGTTTCGTAAAGTCGCCCGACGACATTGTGCCCTTCATACCCCTCAATTTCTGGTGTTTCCGCATCATGGTAGGCATGGGATGTCTTTTCATCCTTTTCTTCCTCCTTACGCTCCATCTTTGCTATCGCAGCAAGAACTTCGAAAAGTTCCCCTGGCTTCATCGCTTTGCAATTCTTCTCATTCCCTTGGCTTACATTGCCTCTGAAAGCGGATGGGTCGTGGCAGAGCTTGGACGCCAACCATGGACTATACAAGACATGCTACCCACCTGGGCCGCCATTTCTAATATTCAAAGCGGAAGCGTTGCCATAACCTTCTTTATCTTCTTGGCTTTGTTCACCACTATGCTTATCGTAGAGATCAATATCCTCTGCAAGCAGATCAAGCGTGGGCCGGAACATTCAGAAGAAGCATTATCTACTGCATCCAATTAATAAACTATCATTAACAATTATGAGTTATCTGTTTTTGCAACAATATTGGTGGTTCATCATCAGTCTTTTGGGAGGACTCCTGGTATTCCTGCTCTTCGTGCAGGGTGCCAACTCCATGATATTTCAATTAGGTAAAAATGCCGACGAGCGCCGCCTGCTCATCAACTCAACAGGCCGTAAGTGGGAATTCACATTCACCACTTTAGTCACCTTTGGTGGCGGCTTTTTTGCATCGTTTCCTCTTTTCTACAGCACCAGTTTCGGCGGTGCCTACTGGCTCTGGATGATTATCTTGTTTTCATTCGTCATTCAAGCCGTGAGCTATGAGTTCCAAAACAAACTTGGAAATCTTCTTGGTGTCCGAACATTTCAGGTTTGCCTTGTCATCAACGGCATCGTTGGCCCGCTGTTGTTAGGCGGAGCCGTCGCAACTTTTTTCGACGGAAGCAATTTCTTCATCGACAAGCAGAATCTCACTCTCTCCGCCGGCCCTGCTGTCAGCCGTTGGGCTAACGCAAGTTACGGGCTGGATGCACTGCTCGATATATGGAACGTAGTTCTCGGGCTGGCCGTCCTGTTCCTGGCACGCATTCTCGGCACCTTATACCTTATTAATAATGTAGACAACGAGACCATGCGCAAGCGTTGTCGTAAGGAAGTGCTTACCAACACCATTGTTTTCCTGGTATTTTTCCTGGCTTTCGTCATCCGCACGATGCTCAAGGACGGTTTTGCCTACGACCCGAACACAGGAGTCATCTTCATGCAACCACTCAAGTACTTCAATAACCTTGTTACGCTGTGGCCTGTTGCCTTGGTTTTCATAGTTGGGGTGGTTTTGGTACTCTATGGTATAGGGAAAACACTCATGAAAACCGACTATCTGAAAGGTATCTGGCCCTCAGGCATAGGTACGGTTCTCACGGTATTGGCTCTTTTCCTGTTGGCCGGCTGGAACAACACAGCCTACTATCCGTCAACAGCGGACCTTCAAAGCTCACTCACTATCGAAAACAGTTCTTCCAGTCCCTTCACCCTTCAAGTAATGGCAATTGTCAGTCTATTGGTACCTTTTGTACTCGCTTATATCTGGTATGCCTGGCGGTCGATGGACAAGAAGAAGCTGGATATGGATGAGGTTAAGCACGGAGACGTTTATTAACCCACGCGCTCAAACTCTTAAATCAGCCACGGATCTCACAAATCTTCATCCTAAACAGGGACGGTTTGCGATTTTCGTGGCCACAAAATAGTAGAGCGTTTTTGCTAAAGTATCTATATGACAAAACAAATATTATTATCTTTCCTCTTCTTACTATCTCTCCCTCTCGCTGCACAAGAACAATCCACTTCTGCGATTGAAGATTCTTGCCATGAAGTATTGTTGCTGACAAGCAAAGGAAACATTCTGCTTAGACTCTACAACGAAACACCGCTACATCGTGATAATTTTATGAAGCTTGTCCGCTCTGGATACTATGACGGTAATCTCTTTCACCGCGTCATTGCCGATTTTATGATTCAGACAGGTGATTCTACTACAAGACACGCAAAGACCGGCGATCGCCTGGGAGGATATTCTCCCAACTACAATATCCCGGCAGAATTCAGATTTCCTAAACTATTTCACAAGCGGGGGGCGCTGGCCGCAGCGCGCGAACCAGACAGCAACAATCCGGAAAGATCATCGAGCTCCTCTCAATTCTACATTGTCTGGGGACAGCCACATAGCGATGCGTACCTCGATAAATGCCAAGAAGGTATTGATAAACGCACGAACGGCACCGTGAAGTTAACACCTGAGATTAGGGAAGTCTACCGCACTTTGGGCGGAACCCCACACTTGGATGGCCAATACACAGTGTTTGGCGAGGTGGTCAGCGGACTCGATGTCGTAAAAGACATTGACTATTCAAAAACGGACGAATTCGACCGCCCTGTTGAAGATATCAGAATCATCAAAGCAACTATCATCAAGTAAAATTATGATTGGATATATTATCATAGGCATCGCGGCTGGTTTCGTAGCCAGCAAGATTTACAAAAAAGAAGGTTCCGGCTGTTTTGTCAATTTACTATTAGGCATCGCAGGAGGATGGCTCGGTGGAATGGTATTAGGCTGGCTGGGTATCTCCGCCTCTGGTAGTATTGGCAACTTTGTCGTATCAGTTATTGGAGCCATCATGTTGCTGTGGCTTTGGAACAAACTTTCTTGAGCAACTGGCCATTATGAAGGCAAAGAACATATTTAGAAAACGGGAGACAAAATCGAAATCTTGTCTCCCGTTTTTTCTGTAGAACAGACGAAGAATCAATCGAGATTCAGCGTCTTTTTAATGGCTTCCACTTTCTCATCTGCTTCCTTGCTGCAACGCTCATAACAGCCTGCACACTTCATCGTGCCCTTCACCTCGATGTAGAACTTAATCTTAGGCTCAGTTCCAGAAGGACGGACAGACACCTTTGTATCGTCGTCGCAGAACCATTGCAACACATTGCTTGTAGTTGGCATATCGAGTTTCGTTACACTGCCATCAGCATGGCGAGCCTCGAGTTTCTCATAGTCTTTCCAAGTAATGACCTTGCTGCCACCCAATTCCGTAGGAGGATTCTTGCGGAAGTTTTCCATCATAGCCTTTATCTCGTCAGCACCAGCTTTTCCAGGACGAACAACATTGACGGTAACCTCCTTAGAGAAACCGTATTCCAAATAGATATCCATCAGGACATCATAGAGCGTCTTGCCTTGATCCTTGGCCCAAGCGCAAATTTCTGCAAGCAGGCTCATAGCAGAAACGGCATCCTTATCTCTTACAAAGTCTTCAGCCAGGAACCCATAGCTTTCCTCACCGCCACCGATATACTGTTGCTTACCCTCAGAGAGGCGAATCTCGCGGGCTATCCACTTGAAACCTGTGTAGCAGTCGCGCAACTCGATGTGCTGCTTCTCGGCAATCTTGCGGATTACCTCAGTGGTAACAATGGTCTTCACAATGAAGTCATTGGGCTTCATCAATCCCTTTGCCTTACGATTGGTGATGATATAATAGAGGAAAATCAGGCAAGTCTGATTACCATTGATCAGAGTCCACTCACCCTTGTCGTTCTTGCAGGCCATACCCACACGGTCAGCATCGGGATCTGAGGCCATTACAATGTCTGCGTCAAGAGCCTTGGCGTCACGGATGGCCAATGCCAAAGCCTCTCCGTTCTCTGGATTAGGAGAAACAACGGTGGGGAAATTACCATCTTTCACCATTTGCTCTTTCACGCAATGCACATTGTCGAATCCCCAAAGCTTCAGACTCTGCGGGATGAGCATCATTCCAGTTCCGTGCAGAGGCGTGTAAACGATCTTCAAGTCGTGCTGTCTCTTGATTACCTCAGGGTCGATGGACAATGTGTGAATCTTGTCAAGATAGATCTTGTCGATTTCCGCACCGATAATCTGAATCAAGTCCTTGTTGCCACCAAACTTGACATCTTCAACCTTCACTTTGTTTACCTCGTCGATGATGCCGGTATCGTGTGGAGCCAGCACCTGTGCGCCGTCTTCCCAGTATGCCTTATATCCATTGTATTCTTTAGGATTGTGACTGGCTGTGATATTTACGCCTGCCTGGCAACCTAAATGACGAATAGCGAAAGAACATTCAGGGGTAGGACGCATGTCGTCGAATAAGTAAACCTTAATACCGTTGGCAGAGAAGACATCTGCAACAGACTCGGCAAACTTACGACTATTATTCCGACAGTCGTGGCAAACGACAACGCTAATCTCCTTACGGTCTGCAAAATTTTTCTTCAGGTAGTTGGCAAAGCCTTGCGTGGCCATGCCCACAGTGTAGACATTCATACGGTTGGTGCCAGCACCCATGATACCGCGCAAACCTCCCGTACCAAATTCGAGATTCTTGTAGAAGGCTTCAATAAGGTCTGTCTTGTCGGCCTTGTCAAGCATCTGCTGCACACTCTGGCGCGTCTCTTCATCAAAAGACGGTGAAAGCCATTGTTTAGCCTTTACCTCACATTGGGCAATTAATTCTGCATTGTTCTCCATTTTGTTGATACTTATTAGATTTTATAAATTCTTTTTGTTCTTTGAGACAAAGTTACGAATATTTTTCTATAAAACGTAGAAGAAACCAATAAAAAATAGTAAATTTGCCACATGATACATATAACAGGTACGATTTTCGCCATATTGACGTTTCTCATCATCGGTTTGTTCCACCCGTTAGTGATTAAAACAGAATATTACTTCGGAACACGCCCCTGGTGGCTGTTCCTGTTGGGTGGCATCGCGTGCGTTGTCATGTCGCTACTGGAGAGCAATGAACATGTTTCTATATTGCTCGGAGTCCTTGGAGCGAGTTTCCTATGGTCCATAGGTGAACTTTTCGCTCAGGAAAAGCGGGTCTTAAAGGGATGGTTCCCGATGAACCCCAAAAGAAAAGAACATTACGAACTCAAGAGGAAAGAAAACAAAAAGAATAGAGAGAACTAATTAGAGCATTCCTGTGTGAAAGATTTTTGAAATGAAGGTTACTTTGATTTTAGTGGGAAAGACCACCGACAAACATTTTGACGCCGGCATCAGCGACTATGCAAATCGCATCAAACATTATCTGCCGTTCGAAATAGACGTGATACCAGAGCTAAAAAATACAAAGAGCCTCTCGGAAGAACAGCAGAAAGAAAAGGAAGGAGATCAAATTCTAAAACTATTAGGATCCGGTGATACTGTAGTTCTGCTTGACGAACATGGCAAGGAGATGAGAAGTATAGAATTTGCACAATGGCTGCAAAAGAAACAGGCTGTAGCAAAGACCTTGGTATTCGTCATTGGTGGTCCTTATGGTTTTTCACCGAAAGTCTACTCTCGGGCTGACGCAAAGATAAGCCTGTCAAAAATGACATTCTCCCACCAAATGGTGAGACTTATCTTCACAGAGCAACTCTATCGCGCTTGCACGATAAGTAAAGGTGAGCCATATCATCACGAGTAACTGCACTAACAGACTTCTTGAAAGATAAACACTTTGGCACGGGATTTGTAGGTAAAAACAGAAAAAGAAATCCGTGTATCTTAATCAATTAGGCATGGGTTGAAATTATTAACATCAAAAAGAAAGGTTATTAAGGATGACAAGTCAATTTTCACCAAAGGTTTCAGAAATCCTCGCTTTCAGCAGAGAGGAAGCTACGCGCCTGGCAAGCAGGTCCGTAGGGCCTGAACATTTGCTATTGGGTATCATCCGCGAGAAAAACAGCGTCGTTAGAGGCCTGTTCGACCGTATGAAGATAAACGAGCAAACCATCAAGAATGAACTTGAAGAGCGCGTGCGAGAGGACGACGCCAACGAACCCCTCAACACAAGTGAACTTGTACTGAATGAGAAAGCCAGCAACATTCTCAAACTTGCAGTACTTGAAGCACGAATGCAGCATACGCAAACTGTGGATGTACAGCATCTGCTGATGGCCATACTGCACGATCAAATGAACAACGGTGCCAAAGAGGTACTGGAATTCAATAATATTACATATGAAGACGTTGTCTCTTACCTTCAGGCTCCAGCCCACAAGGACGGTTTGGATCTTCCCAGTGAAGACTATGAAGAGACAGATGGCAACGACCATGAAAGCAAGGAATGGCGCAGTACCGGGGATTCGGGCAAGGCCACTCAAACACAAACTCAACGCGGAAGCGGGAAGACTCCAGTCTTGGACAACTTCTCTACCGACTTGACCCAAGCCGCAGCCGACGGAAAACTCGATCCAGTAGTGGGGCGCGAGAATGAAATACAACGCATTATCGAAATTCTCTGCCGCAGAAAAAAGAACAACCCTATTCTTATCGGTGAACCGGGAGTGGGTAAGAGTGCTATTGTCGAAGGATTGGCACAGCTCATCGCCAAAAAGAAATGCTCCCCCGTATTGTTTAACAAGCGGGTTGTGAATCTTGATATGACAGGCATTGTGGCTGGAACAAAATACCGCGGACAGTTTGAAGAGCGCATAAAAGCTCTCTTGAAAGAACTTGAACAAAATCCCGACATCATTGTTTTCATCGACGAGATCCATACCTTAATCGGCGCAGGGTCAACACCAGGAAGCATGGACGCTGCCAATATCATGAAGCCAGCCTTGGCGCGGGGAACCATCCAGTGCATCGGAGCAACCACTCTCGACGAATACCGCAATTCCATTGAGAAGGACGGAGCTTTGGAACGTCGCTTTCAAAAGGTTCTTGTTGAGCCGACAACAGCTGAAGAGACCACGGAGATTCTTCGCAACATTAAAGAACGTTACGAGGATCACCATCACGTCACATATAGTGACGAGGCCATTGATGCCTGTGTCAAATTGACAGAAAGGTATGCCACAGACCGGTCTTTCCCCGACAAAGCCATAGATGCGCTGGACGAGGCGGGCTCGCGCGTACATTTGCGTCATGCCAGCGTTCCTCCTGAAGTCGTAGCGTTGGAGAAAGAACTCGAAGATGTAAAGACAAAAAAGCAAAATGCCGTACGCAACCAGAACTTTGAATTGGCAGCAAGTTATCGAGATCACCAGGCAGAGATTGATCGCAAATTGCAAGAGCTCAACGCCCAATGGGCTCATGAAGACAACGAAGAGCGCTTGACTGTCGAAGCGCAGGATGTTGCTGATGTCGTTTCACTGATGACGGGAGTACCCGTGCAACAGATCGACCAACCCGAAAGTGTACATCTGCGTTCAATGGATACGGAGTTGAAGAAGTCCATAATCGCCCAAGACAATGCCATCGACAAGGTCGTCAAAGCCATACGCCGCAACCGGGTTGGTCTGAGGGAACCCAATCATCCTATCGGTGTTTTCATGTTCTTAGGTCCTACCGGTGTGGGAAAGACATACCTCGCCAAAAAGTTGGCCGAAAATATGTTTGGCTCAAAAGACGCTCTTATCCGTATTGACATGAGCGAATACACAGAGAGTTTCAATGTGTCGCGCCTTGTAGGAGCGCCTCCGGGCTACGTCGGTTATGAAGAAGGTGGTCAGCTCACCGAACGAGTACGCCGTCATCCCTACTCCATCGTTTTGCTCGACGAGATAGAGAAGGCTCACAGCAATGTATTCAACCTGCTGCTTCAGGTGCTTGACGAAGGACGACTCACAGATGGAAACGGACGTCTCGTAGATTTCCGCAACACTATCATCATCATGACTTCAAATGCCGGAACCAAGCAGCTCAAGGAATTTGGGCGGGGTGTAGGATTCACTGCTCCTGGTGAGGGTCTTACTCAGTTCAACGAACAAAACAAGGAATACGCTCGGTCCATCATTCAAAAGAGCTTGAGCCGTCAATTTGCGCCAGAGTTCTTGAATCGCTTAGATGAGATCATCACCTTCGATCAGCTTGACCTACATGCCATAAAGCGCATCATAGATCTTGAATTGAAGGATCTCTTCAAGCGCGTTGAGGGAATGGGATTCAAGATAAGAATCAGCGATGAAGCCAAGGAGTTTGTTGCCACAAAAGGCTACGACGTCCAGTTTGGCGCACGTCCCCTCAAACGTGCCATTCAGAACTATATTGAAGATGGCTTGTGCGAGCTCCTCCTGTCAGACCAGCTCAAGCCTGGTGACGTTATCTATGTTGAGAAAGAGGGTGACAAGCTCAGCTTCAATATCAAGCCGGAAATGACTGAAGAAGAAACGATAAATTAAAATCAATGACAAGTTCAAGTGGGAAGGGCAATTAATTTTAGTAAAGGGAGATTGAACTGCCCTTCTTTTTCACAAGCAATTGAGAATAATAAAATGGTCGCAATCTTTAAGGATGCGGCCATTTTTTTTGCTGTTTCGGTGGAGTGATCTTGAAAGGCCTATCCTAAATGGAAGGCATAAAACATCCGCAATGCGGAAAGATCAGCATTGCGGATGTATAGGTTGTATGCTTTTTATCCTTTCGGACAAATAAACAAAGTGAGCGACAATTTAGAAGGGCAAAGAGCTATCCTCGTCGGAGGTGTCCTGAGCAGGCGTTTCCACAGGCGAAACGGGTGATGCAGGACCAGCGGCAGGTGCTGCTGAGGGAGCAGCGGCATAACCGCCATTAGCCATACCTACCGAGTTGGGATCAACATGATCAACACGATAAGCACGAATATCATTGAAGTATCTGTCCTGCCAAGGACGAGCATTGATGTCGAGCCACACATGTACCGTGTCGCCCACCTTTATCTGAAATTGTTCAAGACGATCAGCGCCAAAAACCGTAAAATTACACATACGTGGAAAACCATTGGATCCTTGCTCCTCAATTACAAAATCCTGTGATTTCCATTCATTTCCAGAACGTTTGGACACCCCCGAACGGGCATCGCTTACTTTGATGATTTTACCGATAACTTCTATACCTGATAATGCCATGCTATTTATTATTAAATGTTTCTTTCTGCGAAATTACGAAAAGATTCCCAATCTTCCGAAACATTTCAGTCTTTTTTTTTGTTCGGGAAGTTTTTTTTCCGTATTTTTGTATCTATAAAGATAAAACTAAAAGAAACAAATATGAATTTTACCGTTTCAAGCTCAACTCTCAACAGCAGGCTGCAAACCCTGTCAAAAGTGTTGAATCCCAAAAACTCACTTCCCATTCTTGAGTGCTTCCTCTTTGAAGTCAAAGGCAACACACTGACACTTACGGCCAGCGACGGAGAGAATGTTGCCAAGGCACAAGTTCTCCTTGAAGACACTGATGCAGACGGCAGTTTCGCAGTCCGCAGTTCTGATATGCTCGATACCCTGAAAGAGCTCCCTGAGCAACCCATTATTTTCAAAGTAAACCTTTCGAGTAACACCATTGACGTGCGTTACCAAAACGGAGAATATCACATCGTAGGTGAAGATGCCAACGTTTATCCACAAACTCCTGTCATCGAAGATGAGAGTTCTGTGTTCACCATTGACGCGGGCGTACTACTGAATGCAGTGAGCCGTTCAATATTTGCCATCGCCAACGAAGAGATTCATCCGGCAATGAATGGTATATGCTTTGACCTGACAAACGACTATTTGGCCATTGTTTCCTGCGACGGCCACAAGCTCGTACGCTCCCGCGAACACGATATAAAAAGCGAAGTCCCTTCATCTTTCATTCTTCCTCGCAAGCCTGCAGGTGTACTGAAAACTATCCTCGACAAAGGGATTGGAGACGTGGTCGTGAAGTTTACGCAACAGGCTGCACAGTTCAATTTCGAGAACGGTTCACTCTATTGCCGGCTGATTGAAGGCAAATTCCCCAATTATAATGCCGTTGTATCCCAAAACAATCCTAACAAGATGATTATCGACCGCAAGAGTATGCTCAGTTCCATACGTCGTGTTCTCCCCTTTGCAAGTGAGAGCAGTGAGTTGGTGCGTTTGCATATTGAAAGCGGTAAATTGGAAATAAGTTCCGAAGACTTGGACTTCGCCAAGAGTGCCAAGGAAAGTCTTTACTGCGAATATGATGGGAATCCCATGAATATAGGTTTCCGCGGAACAGGTCTCATGGAGGTCTTGTCCAATCTTGAATGTGAATCAGTTCAGTTTGACTTAGCCGATCCCTCGCGTCCGGGTCTTATGCATCCTTCTGAGGAGAGCGGCAATGAGGATGTACTCATGATGCTCATGCCAATGTTGTTAAGCGAATAATCATGAATTTAAATCTCACAAAACCCCTCATCGTTTTTGACCTGGAGACAACGGGCCTTGATTTGGCAAAAGACCGGATCATACAGATGTCTTACATCAAAGTGTACCCCGATGGAAAAGAAGAGCGGGAGAACATCTTCATCAATCCGGAGAAACATATCCCGGCTGAAGTCACAGCCTTGACAGGCATTGATGATGAGAAAGTGAAAGATGCCAAAACATTCAAGGAACTTTCGGGGTATTTGGCCCAGAAATTCAAAGGCTGTGATTTTGCCGGCTTCAACAGCAACCGGTTTGATGTTCCTTTGCTATGCGAGGAATTCCTGAGGGCAAATGTTGACTTCGATTTTTCTAAATGCAGACTTATCGACGCACAAGTGATCTATCACAAGATGGAGAAGCGTAATCTTGCAGCAGCCTATAAGTTTTATTGCGGCAGAAAGATGGAAGATGACTTCAAGGCTCACCGTGCCGATCAAGACACAGAGGCTACCTACAGAGTGCTCATGGGACAAGTAGACCGATATGCTCCAGGCAAACAGGAAGACCCGGAGCAGCAGTTGCCCAACGACATGAATGCACTGGCTGAATTCTCAAAGCAAAACGACAATGTCGACTTTGCCGGAAGAATTGTATGGAAGGAACTCAAAGACGCAAAAGGCGACGTCGTACTCGACAAAGACGGCAAGCCACAACTGGTGGAGACCTTTAATTTTGGCAAATACAAAGATCGTCCCGTGCTGGAGGTCCTGCATCACGATCCTGGTTTTTACAATTGGATACTCAATGCCGACTTCCCACTCAACACAAAGCAAGTGCTTACACGTATCCGTTTAAAAGACGCAAAACTCAATGGATGACATTCTCAAAGGAAAGAAAATCGTATTAGGCATCACTGGGTCTATCGCCGCATACAAATCTTGCCTCATCATCCGTGAGTTCGTAAAGCGGGGTGCAGAAGTCCAAGTCGTCATCACCCCCTCGGGCAAAGAGTTTATCACTCCACTCACGCTGGCGACCCTCTCACAACACCCTGTGATCTGCGACTTCTTTTCTCAACGCGATGGTACGTGGCATTCACACGTGACATTGGGATTGTGGGCTGATGCCATGGTGATCGCTCCATGCACGGCAAGCACCATGGGGAAAATGGCTCACGGCATAGCCGACAATATGCTCGTGACAACATATTTGGCCATGCGAGCACCGGTCTTCATTGCACCAGCAATGGATTTGGATATGTATCAGCATCCCACGACACAGGCCAACATACAGATATTGAAAAGTTTCGGCAACCACATTATCGAACCGGAGAGTGGATTTCTCGCCAGCGGTCTTGAAGGCAAAGGACGCATGGAGGAACCCGAGAAAGTTGTTGAACACGTTGCCTCAGTACTGTCACGCCAGGAGGTAAAAAAGAACAAGAATGCCAAACGCATCCTCATCACGGCAGGTCCTACGTATGAAAAGATCGACCCAGTACGTTTCATCGGTAATTACTCATCGGGGAAAATGGGATTTGCCATCGCCGAAGAATGCTTAAGAAGAGGGTTTGAAGTGTACCTCATCGCAGGTCCTGTGACACTCAGCTGCTCAGCCGGCATCCACCGCATCAATGTGGAAAACTGCCAACAGATGTATGACGAGTCTGTACGCCTCTTTCCAGACATGGATGCGGCAATTCTCTGTGCGGCAGTAGCCGACTTCAAGCCTGAGCATCCGGCAGGTCAGAAAATTAAGCGGGAAGGTAACCATCTAACGCTGACCCTAATGCCCACGCAAGATATCGCAGCCCAATTAGGTAGAATGAAAACTCCCCATCAGCGACTTGTCGCTTTTGCGTTGGAGACCAATGATGAGGAGAATAACGCAAAAAAGAAATTGGAAAAGAAAAACGCCGACTTTGTCGTACTCAACTCAACACGTTGCAAAGGCACGACATTCAGAAGCGACGACAACAAGATAAGTATCATCTCAACACAAGGGCGGAAGGACTATGACAAAAAGCCAAAGACGGAAGTTGCTCGCGACATTATTGATGAGCTTTGCCATCTTCTTTAGCTCAAGGGCTCAAGAGCTGAATGCCACCGTGACCATCAACCACAATCAGATTCAGGGCACGGATGCAAGTGTTTTCGACAATCTGAAGGAGACTCTACAAAACTTCTTCAACGACCATCAGTGGACAAACCTGAAGTTTCAGAAGAACGAACGTATCGTTTGCAATTTCAATATCACCGTTACTAAATATGACGTATCCACAAACGCCTTCACTTGCAAGGCGCTGATTCAAGCCAACCGGCCTGTCTACAACTCGTCGTACACTACCACTCTATACAATAACACCGACAACGATTTCAACTTTGAGTTTGCCCAGTTCGATCAATTGGAATTCAATGAAGAAGTCATTGACAATCAACTTACGGCCCTTTGCGCCTACTATGCCTTTCTAATCATTGGCATGGACCTCGATTCCTTCTCACCTATGGGAGGAGAGGATGTTTTGCAACGTTGCATGAACCTGACCAACAATGCTCAAAACCTCCCCTTTACAGGTTGGAAGAGTTTCGACAACAACCGCAACAGATTTGCTATCATCAATGATTATCTCGATGGTGCGATGCAACCTTTCCGGCAACTACAATACGATTACTATCGCAAAGGACTTGACGAGATGGCCAACAATGCAGAACGCGGACGCACAGAAATCACTACGGCATTGGAGAATGATTTGAAAAAAGCCCACGAAAACAGACCACTTAGCCTGCTGCCACAAATTTGGACCGACTACAAACGTGACGAGTTGGCCAATATATATAAAGGTAAAGGCACCCAAAAAGAGAAAGAATCGGTATACGAGATTCTCTTCGGTATCAATGCCTCTCAAAACAATGCATGGAATAAAATCAAAGAGTAATGCTCAAACAACTATATATCAAGAATTTCACGCTCATTGATGAGCTCGATATTCCTTTTTATCCAGGGTTTTCTGTGATAACAGGTGAGACAGGCGCAGGAAAGAGCATCATTCTCGGTGCTATCGGGCTGTTGTTAGGCAACCGGGCTGACGCACGGCAGATAAAGCAAGGAGAGCGCAAATGTGTCGTTGAAGCTCATTTCGACTTGAGTCGCTACGACATGCGTGCATTTTTCGAAACCAACGACATCGACTACGAAGACGAATGCATCATTCGACGGGAGGTAAACAGCAGCGGGAAAAGCCGGGGGTTCATCAATGACCAGCCCGTCACTGTAGCCACAATGAAAGAGTTAGGCGAGCACCTCATAGATATCCACTCCCAACATCAGAACCTATTGCTGCAGAAAGATGATTTCCAATTGAACGTTGTAGACATCGTCGCCAACGACAAGAAAGAGCTGGAAACCTATCAGTCGCTGTTCTTCAAATGGCAAGAGGCCAGACGGCAACTCAAGCAGCTTCAGGCAGAAATCTCTGCCAACAGAGAGCAGGAAGAGTTTATGCGCTTTCAGTTGCAGGAGCTCTCCCAAGCAGAACTTTCCGACGGAGAGCAGGAGCAATTGGAAAAGGAAGTCAGCACGATGAGTCATGTTGAAGAAATCAAGCAAGCTCTGTTTGAAGCTGACGGAATTCTCTCCACTGAAGATTCTGGGGCGGTAGACAAGGTGCACCAAGCCTGCTCGACACTCCAAAGAATAATCGAATTGTACCCAGACATCAAGGAACTCAACGATCGCCTCGACAGCTGCTACATCGAATTGAAAGATATCGCCAACGAGATTCAAAACGCGCTGGAAAGCGTAGAGTTTGATCCTGCTGACTACCAAAGAAAATCAGAACGACTGGACTTGATCTACAGTTTAGAACAAAAGTTTCATAAAGAGACAATCAGTGAACTCATTGCAGAGCGTGACGGTCTGGCCGGACAGCTTAACCGAATTGACAACAGCGAGGAGGCATTGTCGCAGCAACAGACCAAAGTGGACGAGGCCCTGGCAGCCTGCAAGAAAGCAGCAAATAAACTTACCAACGTCAGACGTCGGGCCGCAGAGGAAATACGCAAATCAATGGAGGCTCGGCTTCAACCTCTTGGCATTCCGAACGTTAGGTTTAATATTCAAATTGAGCCACAGGAACTCACCACTACAGGTGGAGACAAAGTGTGCTTCCTCTTCAGCGCCAACAAGAGCACGCCAATGCAACCAGTAGCCGATGTTGCCTCGGGTGGAGAGATCGCACGAGTGATGCTGTCCATCAAGGCCATCATCAGTTCGGCCGTCAAGCTGCCAACCATTATCTTCGATGAGATCGATACGGGCGTGAGTGGACATGTCGCAGAGAAAATGGCCATGATTATGCGTGAGATGGGCGACAACAACCGCCAGGTCATCAGCATTACCCACTTGCCACAAATCGCAGCCATGGGCAAACACCACTATAAAGTGGAAAAGCAAGAGACGCCCAACGGAACACAAAGTCATATGCATCTGCTCACCCATGTTGAGCGGGTGGAGGAAATCGCCCAAATGCTTAGTGGCAGCAACATCACAAACGCTGCTATTGAAAATGCCAAAGAACTTTTAAAATAAACAAACATAATGATGATACACATCAAAAACCACCTCATCGCGATTTTCATCCTGCTGTGTAGTCTTCCTGTAAGCGCACAGCAAGTTGCAAAATCCGTATTCCAGCTTACCACTTATAAAAAGGATGGAAGTATTCTGAGCCGCTGCAACGGATTCTTTATCGATAACAAAGGAGAGGCCGTTGCCCCGTGGAAGCCTTTTGTAGGTGCCTACAAAGCCGTCATCACAGAAACCAACGGGAAGAAAGCGGAAGTAACAAGTCTCATTGGAGCCAACGAAATTTATGATATTTGCCGGTTCAACACTAAGATTGCCTCTATCCCGGCGCAGCTCGCTTCCACAGCCGCCTCTGCGGGGGAAGCCGTCACGGTAGTAGGAAGCAAGAGCGCAGGCATGAGAGTCAGTACAGCCGACAAGTTCAAGCAGTACAACTACTATACTCTTTCCATGGCAGACAACAACTTTTACGGTTGCCCCGTGATCAACAAACAAGGAAAGGTAATCGGTATGTACGCTGCTTCGGGTAGCGGATCGGCCACGGATGCCGCTTGTACCAACGAATTCAAGGCCAGCGGACTGAGCCTCAACGACCCAGTACTAAAAAGTTGTGGGATAAGACCTGCACTTCCCGACAAGCACGACGATGCGGTCCTCGCACTGTATCTCTCCGCCGACCAATCCAACGCAGCATGGCATGAAGCTTTCGCTCAGGAGTTTCTTCTCAAGTTCCCTGCTTCGCCAGAAGGCTATGAACAGATGGGCAACATCTACTATCAGGCAGGCAAATATGAAGATGCTTCAAACATCATGGAGGAAGGTATCCGCAAGGCTACGCCCAAGGACGAAACCCACTACAACTATGCCAAGCTTGTTTATCAAAAAATAACCAATCAACCAGACTCCGTCTATCCTTCATGGAACGCCGATAAGGTAATCAGCGAAACAAAGAAAGCCTACCAGGAGAGACCTTTGTCACTCTACAAGAATTTGGAAGCTCAAGCCTTATTTGCTAAGAAAAACTACGATAAGTCGTATGCCATCTTCATGGAACTTACGAAAGATACAACTTTCAAAAGTGGTGAAGTTTTCTACGAAGCAGCCATGTGCCGGAAGATGCAAAACGCCCCTAAGTCGGACATTCTTAGCCTTCTGGACAGTGCTGTAGAATGTCGCCCGTTGACCTATGCCTCGGCTCCATACGTTCTCGCCCGTGCCCAAATGCTTGATGAGATGGGTGACTATCGCAAGGCTATTGCCGACTACAATCGCTACGACACGCTCACCTTGGGCCGCTCCAACGATGAATTTTACTACATGCGCTACGCCTGCGAGCTGAAGTTGAAGCAATATCAACAGGCCCTAAACGACATTGCCCATGCCATTGTCATCAACCGTAATGTGCCCGAATATTATGCAGAGATGGCGCAATTGCAGATGCAAGTGAAGATGTATGACAAAGCCATACAGACAGCCGACTTAGGCTTACAGGCATTTCCCGACCATGGCGACCTATATCTCATCAAAGGCCTGTCATTTATTTTCAACGGAGACAAGCAGAAAGGTCTGTCCATTCTTCAACAGGCAAAGGAACACGGAGCCGCAGAGAAAGCCGACCAGTTGATAAAAAAATATATTGCTGTCCGCTAAAACTTTTTTGATAGTACAAAATTAGGGCTGAC
>SAMEA3663095__coassemble_816_pt1 | contig 53262 bp, 40 predicted proteins | sample SAMEA3663095__metabat2_low_PE_016 | metagenome-assembled genome bin SAMEA3663095 (sample SAMEA3663095) | pig gut metagenome | biome: pig gut; feature: pig-associated habitat; material: faeces | place: France | collected 2012
GGGCTTCGGGTAGGATGTTTTTACCATTTTGAGTTTTAGCGGACAGCAATAATTCTATTACCTAAAAGAAGAACAAGCGAAATGAATTCAGTGAACACCAAAATGAAAGCCGCTGATTTTTCAGCGGCTTTCATATGGTATAAATGTTCTTTCGAAGGGCTTTAACAGGCCTACCCGAAGTTGTCGAACATAATAGACTCCGGCTCAACACCCAAAGAATCCAAATATGTAGTGACAGTCTTAATCAACATGGGAGGTCCGCAAAGATAATACTCACAATCCTCGGGTGCCTCATGATCTTTGAGATAGGTATCACGGATACAGTTCACAGCGAACCCCGTATAATATTTCACACCTGCCGCATCAGCCTTGGGATCCGGTCTGTCGAGTGACAGATGGAAATGGAAGTTGGGATATTCCTTTTCAAGCTCCCAAAAGTCTTCCAAGAAGAAAGCCTCAGTAAGAGAGCGTGCACCATAGAAGAAATGCATCTCTCGGTCACGGCAATGCAAAGTCTTAAGCATATGCATAATTTGAGAACGGAGCGGGGCCATACCTGCACCACCGCCAATCCAGATCATCTCCTTTCCAGAAGTGAAATTAGGATGGAAATCTCCGTAAGGTCCACTCATCATAACTTTGTCGCCAGGCTTCAAAGAGAAGATGTAAGAAGATCCTATTCCAGTGGGTACATCTTGAAATCCTACTTGGGGTCGGGGTAAGAAAGGCGTTGAGGCGATTCTCACTGTGAGGGTGATGATGTCGCCCTCGGCTGGATAGTTGGCCATTGAATAGGCACGTACTGTTGGCTCTGGGTTATGAGCTTTGAGAGAGAAAATATTGAATTTCTTCCAAGCTCCAATGTAATCCTCACCGATATCATTCTTGTCAAAGTCTTTATCGTAATCGATACAGTCGTAAGCAGGAATCTTGATCTGGGCATAAGAACCTGGGATGAAGTTCATATGCTCGCCGGGAGGCAAAGCCACTTTAAACTCTTTGATGAAAGAGCTGACGTTTTTATTAGAGATGACCGTGCATTCCCATTCCTTCACTCCAAGGATAGATTCAGGAACTTTGATAGAGAAGTCACCTTTTACTTTGCACTGGCAACCTAAACGCCAGTGTTCTTTGATCTGTTTGCGGGTGAAGTGAGGGCGTTCTGAATCGAGAATCTCTCCTCCACCTTGGAGCACTTGTACTTTGCACTGTCCACAGCTGGCTTTACCGCCACAAGCTGAAGGAAGAAAAATACCATTACTGTTCAAAGTAGCCATCAAGGAATCACCTTGGGGTACACAGATTTTCTTGTCACCATTGATGGTGATCGTGACATTACCACTTGGTGAAAGATATTTCTTCGCGACGAGCAAGATGACGACGAGGAGAATGATCGTTATGAGGAATACCCCAATACTTGACAAAATAAACATACTATTCATATTTCGTTCTCCTCCCGATTAAATTTTAAGTCCTGAGAAACACATCATAGCCAGAGCCATCAAACCGACGGTAATAAAGGTAATACCCAGACCGCGAAGAGGTTTGGGAACATCGCAATACTGCATCTTCTCGCGTATGGCACCCATACAAACGATAGCAATTGTCCATCCCAAGCCTGAGCCGATGGCATAGGCAATAGAATCCCACACATTGCCAATATACTGAGTATTGGCTGGATCAAGATTGATGCGTTGCTGCATGAACAGCGAGGCACCCATGATAGCACAGTTGACGGCAATAAGCGGAAGGAAAATACCCAAAGCACTATATAGTGAAGGAGAATATTTCTCGACAACCATTTCTACCAATTGTACGATGCCCGCGATGACTGCGATAAAAAGAATGAAACTCAGGTAAGAAAGATCCACCCCCTTAATAAGGCAATCAGGCCCCAACACTTTCGTCTGTAGCAAATAGTCTACAGGAACGGTAACCAGTAAAACGAATGTCACTGCCAGCCCCAGTCCTAAAGATGTTTTCACATTCTTGCTCACAGCGAGAAATGAACACATTCCCAAGAAGAAGGCGAATATCATGTTGTCGACAAAAATCGACCGGAAAAATAGACTGATGATATGCTCCATAATTAGTTCTCCTCCTTATAAAAATACGCACGATGAACCCAAATGACACAGCCTAAAAGAATCAACGCCATGGCTGGCATAGTCATCATTCCATTGTTAAAATATCCTGCGTCGTAAGCTCCATGAGGAATCAGTTGAAAGCCAAGCAAGCTGCCCCGGCCTAAAAATTCCCTAACACCACCTACCAAAACAAGGATGAAAGCATAGCCTAATCCATTGCCCAGACCATCAAGAAATGAAGGCCAAGGAGAATTCTGCATGGCGAAAGCCTCCAAACGGCCCATGAGAATACAGTTGGTGATAATAAGTCCTACATAAACGGAGAGCTGTACACTGACATCATAGCTGTAGGCCTTGAGAATCTGACTGACAATGGTCACCAAGGCAGCCACAACGACCAATTGAACAATAATGCGAATTCGCATAGGGATGGTATTGCGAATGGCGGAAATAATCACATTGGAGAATGCCGTGATAATGGTTACGGCAAGCCCCATCACAATAGCCGGCTTCAACTGGGAAGTCATGGCCAATGAGGAACAGATACCCAACACCTGAACCGCAATGGGATTGTTTTGGTTCAATGGTGTGAGGAATGCCTCTTTATTTTGTTTGCTGAATAAAGCCATAATTACTTAACTTCTTCATTCTTTTCGATAAACGACTTATATTTGCCGATGCAGTCTTTCAGCATGGCATCAACACCCTTGGAGGTCAGCGTGGCTCCAGTGACGGCATCTACCTCACTCTCAGGATTCTTCACTTCTTTCTCTACACCGAGAATAACGTTATTGTTGGAGTCAACAACTTTCTTTCCTTGGAATTTTTCCTGCCACTGGCGATTATCCTTGATCTCTGCACCAAGTCCTGCTGTCTCGCTCTCATGGTTGAAATATGCCCCGTAAACTTTAGAGCAATCTGCATCAAGTGCCACATAGCCCCAGATAGGTCCCCAAAGTCCCATGCCGTAAACAGGGATGACATATTTGCGCTGTCCATTCACTTCGCAGACATAAAGCACATATTTGCCGGCTTTATAATCTGCACTGTTGAGTTTGAATCCATCGTCCACGCCAGTGTAACGGGAAAAATCCTTAGGCAGTGTCTCATCAGAAGCCGTAAAAACTACATCAGCTTTTACAACCTCTTTATATTTTGCCGCCGACTCTTCATCGCCCAGATCTTTTATGTTGAGGGCAGCGAGAATCTGCTTTTTCTTGTCAAGCGCCACATTAGCATCTTGTGCAGGCTTAAGAGCCTGAAATACAAAAGCCAATAAGAAAGCTACGATAACGACAAGAATGGCGGAGTAGGCTATTGTATATGAATTAGAATTTGTTTTCATTTGTCCAAACCTCCTTATTTAGCCGCACGCTTTGCACGGTGTGAGATATTTGACTGTACCACACAATAATCGATAAGCGGAGCAATCATATTGCCAAAGAAGATAGCCATCATCATGCCCTCTGGATAACCTGGATTGAGAACTCTAACCATGATAGCAATCACACCGATTATGAAACCATAGATATACTTGCCAGTCTCAGTTCGAGCACTGGTAACAGGATCCGTTGCCATGAATACAGCGCCAAAGCAGAATCCTCCCAGTACGAGATGTTCATACCAAGGCATCACCACACTTCCTGCTGGTGGAAAAGCTGAGAACAGCGCTGCTGTCAAACCGCCACCCACAAAAACGCTCAACATGGTCTTCCAAGATGCTATTCCGGTCCATAAAAGTATTATGGCACCGATAGCAATGGCAATGACGCTCGTTTCACCGATAGATCCAGGGATGAAACCTGTCACCATGTCCCAACTAAAAGGTGGGACGGAATTTTGAGCCAATTGGCCTAACGGAGTTGCTTGTGAGAAAGTGTCTGGAAGCTGATTGCCCAATCCCCAAATGGTATCTTGAGAAATCCATACTTTATCACCCGTCATCTTGGCTGGATAGGAGAAGAAGAGGAACATTCGCGCAGCTATGGCCACATTGAAAATATTCATACCCGTTCCGCCAAATATTTCCTTGGCAAAGATTACTGCAAAAGCAACGGACAAAGCCAACATCCACAAGGGTGTATTTATAGGAATGATGAGGGGAATGATAATACCAGAAACGAGGTAACCTTCCTGTATTTCCTCACCTTTCCACTGGGCCCAGGCAAACTCAATGCCCAAGCCGACAATGTAGCTCACAAGAATCTTGGGAAGTACGGCTAAAAAACCGTAGAAGAACATGGCCCAGAAAGTACCCTCAGCAAGTTTGCCTGCGGCAGCATAATTCTGATAGCCTACATTGTACATACCAAACAGCAAGGCAGGCAGAAGTGCAATGACCACAAAGCTCATAATTCGTTTTGAATCGATTGCATCGTGAATACTGCTGCCGCTTTGACTTGTCTCGCTGGGAACATAAAGGAACGTATCGAAACCATCATAGAGACTTTTGAAAGCATGCAGCTTCCCACCTTCTTCAAATGACGGTTTGATACTGTCTAAATATTTTTTTAAAGACATATTGTTAGGCGTTTTCTTTTCTTAAAATGTTCAATCCATCCCGAACGATTTTTTGCAAAGGCAGTTTCGACGAGTCTACAAACTCGGCCAGGGCAAAGTCCTCCGGGCTCACTTCATAGATACCCAACTGCTCCTGCTTATCAATATCGCCGGCGATAATGGCTTTTATCAGAAATTCGGCATAGATGTCCATGGGCAACACTCTATCGTATTCGCCGCTCATAATCATATGGCGATGTCCGCCTTTGACGCGTGCGTCGAGGTCATATTCCTTGTTCTTGCCCAAAAGCCATGAGAAGTAACTTCTGGAAGCTGAGAATTCGTTGGTTCGTGGAAGGATCCATCCAAGGAGTTCATCCACATTGTCTCCTTCCGGAATAGCACAGACTACAGATGTGTGAGCACCGAGAAAGTCGTCAAGAGTAGACTTTTTACCCGTGAGCGGATTACCATTTAGGAGTCTGACGTGGTCAGTAGCCTTCAAACGCCCATTGACAACGGCCTTGATCGGAGTGCCCACCAAGACATCAACATAGCAGGTGTCAATCATCTCACTTCCCGCAACAGCCACGCGGCGGACAAGATTTACTTTCCCGTCAACGAAAAGTCTACCAAAGAAAATGACAGCTGACGGATCCACAGTCCATACCACTTCACCTTTGTTCACGGGTGAAAGGTGATTGACCTGAACACCGACATTACCGGCGGGACAAGGACCGTCGAAGATATTCACTTCCACGTCCTGTGCATCGCGCAAAGCTGTGGCCTGCTGGTGTGCACCAATACCCAAGTAGGTTTTGGCAATCTTGGACAAAGCCGTCAGTCCTGCTTGGAAATACTTCTCGTTACCTTGAAGTTCTACTTCAAAGTCGCCTTCTAAAGGCATGTCACGCAGGGCTGAAACGAAAATAGCCTTAGGCTCATCTGTGGGTTGGGCACTGACAGCATAAGGCAATTGATTGATGTAACCGAACAAGCCTGATTCACACAAGCGGTGTTTTACCTCATCGGCCTTCAGTCCTTTTACATCAACACTGCCATAGTCAACAAACTCCTGAGTTGGGTCGGCCTTTACTTTCACAGCTATCACTTTGCGACGGTCACCACGCACGACAGCTGTCACCTCACCACTGACTGGTGAGGCAAATTTAACATCAGGATATAACTTGTTGACAAACAAAGCTTCGCCGGCTTTAACATGATCACCTACGTGAACAACCACTTTCGGGGAGACCCCAGTGAAATCGTCTGGCACGAGGGCATATTCAAACGCCTCGCCTGACAATCCTTTCACCTTAGCGGCTTTTCCTTTAAGGTTAATGTCTAAGCCCTTACGCAACTTAATTACATTTGCCATATTTAAAGAAAAAATTAGATTGATTTTACTTTCTCTTGTAATTTTTTGCAAATATAGTGAAAAAATGTGGCACCGTGAAATAAAACATAATAATAAATTCTCACGGCTATGATATTTTTCGTAATTTTGCAGTCATTGAGAAGAATTAAGAACATCTTCAGCGGGATTGTATGGACTTTGGTCTTGGCCTACCTTTCCATTATTGTACTGACGCACATTCCGCCAGTACAGGCTTTTATTGGTGCAAAAGTGAGCCAGGCTTTGGAAGAAAAATTCAATACGAAAGTTTCCATTGGCAAGATCAATTTGGGATTTCTGAACAGGATTATCATTGATGACGTTGTAATACTCGACCAGCACCATCAACGAATGCTTGCCGCCTCACGTGTGTCGGTAAAGTTCGATTACCTCCCCTTAGCGCAAGGGCGAGTCGTGATTTCCTCTACTCAATTGTTTGGTCTTGACGCAAACCTCTATAAAGAAACTGCAGAGTCAAAGCCCAACTATCAGTTTTTACTGGATTCCCTGGCTTCAAAAGATACCACCCAGCACACCCCACTCGATTTAGCTATACGCTCATTGGTGATACGCCGTGGAAGTTTGGCATACCGCCAACGTGATATTGCGCCCCGAAACGGTCATTTTTCATTCACAGACCTCAAACTAACCAATCTCAGTACCCACGTAATGCTCGACTGTCTGCGTGATGATTCTCTTAATCTCAATCTAAAGTCTTTCTCTGTAAAAGACAAGAGCGGGCTTGTCATCCGTCAGTTGCGCTTTCATTTTACTTCCAATAATCAAAAAGCTCAGTTATCGGGATTCACTCTCCGTCTCCCCCACTCTACCCTCAGCCTTGGCCCTACTCTCTTCACCTATACACGTCAGAACAACAAAATAGCGATGGCATCCCTACAATACAATTGCCAGGTATCCCCCTCCCAACTCACGCTGGCTGATCTATCGCCTCTTCTACCTCAATTCAAGACTTTTGTCCATCCCATTCAATTAGCAGCTTCTTTCTATGGCTCATCTACTTCGGTAAACATCAGCGATTTAATAATTTCATCCTCAACCAGAGATTTATCACTTCATGGACAAGGATCCGTCTCCAATATCGGTTCAAAGCTAAGGTGGGCTGCCCAAATCCGACAACTCAATCTCAGCAGTAAAGGAATGAATTTCATCGCTCTTAATTTAGGCAAGAATATCAATTTGCCAGCTTTCGTTACACGTTTGGGTGCTATCCATTATGTAGGTAATCTTGGCGGATATGGTAGAGACTTTGCCACAAAAGGAATCATCCATACCGGTGTGGGATCGGCCAATTTGGCATTGGGTATCAAAGGTAATAACTTCACAGGGCGAATAGAGACGGGTGGACTGAATCTTAGGCAGTTGCTCAACGACAATCGCTTTGGCCTACTCGCCACGAGGATCAATATCGATGGGATGATTCCACAGAATAAGGAAATCCGTCTTTCTGCACTTCATCTTTTAGCTCAGGGTCAAGTTCAACGCTTTGACTACCAAGGTTATTCCTACCGTAACATCACCCTTGACGGAAGACTCTCTGACAATGTTGTTGATGGCAAATTCAACATCAACGATCCCAACATGACAGCGCTTCTCAAAGGAAAAGCCAGCCTCGCTGCTGGTGCTCCATCAGCAAATATCACTGCGACTGTCTCTCATTTCAATCCCAGTGCGCTTCAACTAACCAATGCTTATCCCAATACGATTTTTTCTTTCCATCTTGGCGCTGATGTTACCGGTAGTTCTCTTTCTAACGCCAAAGGGACATTCGACTTATCTGATTTCAGAATGCAAAGCCCGAAAGATTCCTACTCGCTCAATTCACTCCATCTTAATGCCTATACTGAATCTGGCGTCAATCGGCTGACTATGAAGAGCGATTTTGGACAACTTGATCTTGATGGCCATTTTGATTACACTACCCTACCTCAAGCGATTGTCAATTTTTTGGGAAGCAGGCTGCCTACTCTGCCAGGACTTAAGTGGAATAAACAACAAGGCAACAACCAATTTAATTTTGTAGCCTATATCACTAAATCCGACTGGCTAAACCACTTGTTCGGTGTTCCCCTTGAACTGAAAGAGCCGATCAGTCTCTCGGGAAGTGTACGTGAGAAGCAGAACCGCATTGAAGCACACAGCGACATACCGAAATTCAGTTATTCTGGCAAAGACTTTGAGGACGGCCAACTAAACATTTCCACCCCCAACGACACGATTAAGCTGAAGGCCAAGGTCAGCTTAGTCAGTAATACCGGCCGAAAAACCAACTTGGATCTCTCAGCCAATGCGGCTGATAACAAGCTACTTTCTACGTTTAGATTCAACAACAATGCAGCAACGAGGCTACAGGGAGCCATTTGTGCCCAAACTCAATTTTACAAAAACGAGAAGCAACAGAACACGGCCCATATCCATATCTTGCCGTCCGAAATCCTTGTCGGCGACACTACCTGGCAGGTAGACCCCGCCTATCTTGTCTATAGCAATAACCGTCTTTCGGTCAGCGGTCTGACACTCTCCCACCAGGCCCAGCATCTCAATATTTCTGGTATAGCGACACCTGCTAACAGCGACTCGCTGATGGTAGACTTCAAAGATGTCGACGTCGCCTATATTCTTGACCTGGTTAATTTCACAGCTGTAACTTTCGGCGGACATGCCTCCGGACGTGCTTTTCTCGCCGGAGTTTTTGGAAAACCACAGTTTCACGCCCAAGTTCAGGTAGACCATTTTTTGTTTTCCGACGGTCGAATGGGACATCTCGACGCCTCTGTAGCATGGAATCAGCCAAAGGAGCAGCTCGATATCAATGCCGTCGCCAATGACACTATTCATTTAGCCGATTCAGATCACTCTGTCACACCCAGCAAGACCGAGATCAGAGGATGGGTTTCGCCCAAGCGAAACGACATCAGACTGGATATTTTGGCCCACAACACCCGTGGTGAGTTTCTGGAAAAGTTCTGCTCCTCCTTCCTCAACGACACTCATATCCGAACCAATGGCCAACTGTCGCTTATCGGTCCCCTCAACCAGCTTAATCTTGTCGGCCGACTGGTGGCTGACGGCGATGCTCTCTTGACGCCCATCAATTGCCGCTACAGACTCTGCCATGACACAATTTATGCTGAGCCAAACAGAATCTACATGCAAGGTGACACACTCCGCGACTCCCACGACGGATATGCGTTGCTGAGCGGTGGTATCTTCCACAGAAACCTGAGCAACCTGACCTATCAATTTGGCATCAATGCACATAGGCTCCATGTATACGATACCGACGGAACAGACGGTTCTTCCTTCTACGGCTCTGTCTTCGGCACTGGCAGGTGTGATATACGTGGCGGAAACGGCAACGTAGACATAAACATAGACATTACCCCCATCCATGGCAGTGAAGTAGTATACGACGCATCTTCGCCCTATTCGGTTGAAGAGAACGACTTCATCCACTGGATTCCACTGGACAATGACACCTCTCGGAGAGCTGATGCCGCGGAAGTCCAGAGAGCAATCCCCTTCGACATCCCCAGCGATGTTCACATCAACTTCCTTATCCACACAAATCCACAATCTGCCCTGCGCGTGATCACCGACAGGACCAGTGGCGATTATATCCTGCTCCATGGTGACGGCACTCTTCGGGCCACCTATTACAACAAAGGGGCTTTCTCTCTCTACGGCAACTACGTCGTTAATGATGGAATTTATAAACTAACGATCCAGAATATCATTCACCGCCAATTTTCATTCATGCAGGGAGGCACTATTGCGTTCGGCGGAGATCCTTATGCGGCCCATCTCAATCTCAGTGCCCAGTACATGGTCAACGGAGTCAGCCTCTCCGACCTCCATTTGGGACGCTCTTTTGCCAGTAGCAATATCCGAGTCAATTGTATGATGAACATAACGGGAACTCCTTCTGCCCCTCAAGTCTCCTTCGACATGGACATGCCCAGCGTGGGTACCGATGCCAAGCGGATGATTATGAGCATCATAAACAGCGAGGAAGAAAAGAATCAGCAGGTGCTCTATCTTCTTGCCGTGGGGCGGTTCTATTCTCAGGGGGTGAACAACGCTGCTACCGAAAACGATATTCAGCAGAATCAGACTTCACTCGCTATGCAAAGCATCCTAAGCGGACAGCTGTCCCAGCAGATCAACAATATCCTCAGCTCCGTGGTCAACAGCTCCAACTGGAACTTCGGCGCAAACATCTCCACGGGCGACGAAGGTTGGAACAACGCCGAATATGAAGGACTCGTCAGTGGCAGGCTCTTCAACAACCGGCTTCTCTTCAATGGACAGTTCGGATATCGAGACAATGCAACCGCCACTACCAGCTTCATCGGCGACTTCGACTTGCGCTATCTCCTCAAGCCCAACGGCAACTTTGCCCTGAGAGTCTACAATCAAACCAACGACCGCTACTTCACGCGCAACAGTCTCAACACACAAGGGGTTGGTATCATCCTCAAAAGAGATTTCAACGGGCTATATGATTTGCTGGGAATAAACAGAAAAAAGGCTCAGAATAAACGTAAGTTCAAAAAGAGCAAATCATCCACTGGCAACCAATAATATAGCACGAACAAGTGTACGGGAAGTCTGTATCTCATGATTAAAAAATGACATATAGGATTGCATAAACGGCTCACCACTCCAGTAAAATCTTTGGATGGATAATAAAACATAAGCGAAAAAATAGGCTCAAACTGTTTGCATTGTTAGAAGTTTTGTTTAAATTTGCGACATACAAATATAAATAAAAATGAAGAAGTCTCTGTTTCTCTTATTTTTAGCATTAGTGAGTATGTCAAGACTGCAAGCTCAGGAGGCAACATCTGCCACGCAGATAACGTCTTCCGATCAACTTGTGGCTGACAAAACATATTTCATCACATCTTACACGAGCAAAACCAAGAAATATTATTGTGATTTTCTCTTTGAGCGAACAGAGGACGAAGCTAATCTCTACATAATGAGGTCGGAAGATGTTTTCATTCAACCTATAAACGCAGCTTCTGAAAGTGACTTGCTGACCTTGAAAAACATTGATGGGAACTGGTATCTCTATAGCACTCAGTATCATGGATACCTTGGTCCAGATACAATAACCTTTCTTAACCTGGCACTTTTAAGCAGTACTCCAGAACGAAGCAACACCATAACGTTTGAGGATGGCCCTAATGGATTGGCCCTGCATTTCGGCGATGGCTCTTATCTTTGGTTTAATAGCTCTGTTAGAAGATATCAATTTGGCAAGGCAAACAGTAACCGTCTCCCTGTAAAATTGTTTCTCATCAAGAAGGAACAAAACCTCCTTCTTGATGACAGCGGACTTAATGGGCCAATAAATGAAAAGACAAACGTTGAGTGGGTTCATACATTCAAAGACAATTATTACAATACTCTCTGCGTCCCATTTGATATACCTAATTACCATACGGTATTCGGCTCTGAAGTAAAGGCCTACAAACTAAATGCTATAGAGGGGAACTCTATCAGTTTCACAATGGTTACCGACCAGGAGACATTATCAGCCAACACGCCATATCTCCTTAGTGGTGTGTTTGACCAGAAGGACACCATAAATTTTTTGGAGATCAACGTCCATACAGATTCTCTTACTACTCCTATCTTCGGGAATGACACCATCAGTCTGCAAGGTTGCTATAAGCCCATTGATCTTAGTCTTAAACCTTATGACTTTGTCTTATATAAAGATCAGTTCATCTGTTGTTCTAACCAGCAGAAGATATCACTGCTGCCCTTTCATTGGTCGGTAAGAATGAATTTTAAGGATTCTGCAAAATTTCCTCGCCTCAATTTTGTAATTCACACGCCAAAGGCTCCTTTTGCGAGTGAAATCAAAAAGAGTTTTTCCACATGTACTTCGCAAAAAATTCTGTATCCTTCTGAGACGGCCAACTAACAGATCGTAGACAATTCCTTGAAGTTTCTGAGATAAAAAAAACTATCTTGAAAATTAAGATCGCATGCGGGGCAATTACTCGTATGCTGAGATAATCACTCACCAAAAGAAATCATCCACAAAACCAAGTCTTCTTGTATTCGAAAAACCTACAATTGATTGCTTGAAAACGATTTGCTGATTCCGGCCCCCAATTGTCACCCCACCGGCCGGTAGTTGGGAGCCCGTCGGTCGACATGTGGGAGCCGGCCAGCTGCCAAGTGTGAGCCGGCCAGCTGGAAAACAACTGATATCAGAATGCCCTCAAGTTGTTTTATACATACGATTTTGATGGTTTATAAAATGGACACTTGACCAGATGCTGAAGAATTCTTTTCTAATGCGGGAATGGCCAAATACGTTATAGATTATAGGTAAAGACAAAGTCTAATGCTGCCAAAAGTTGATCCATAAAAAGATTAAAGCACAACATTTCGGCAGAATAGGAATTTACGGTTGTTGACAATGATAGCCTCTGGTGTTCTTTGCACCTGAATTTTTTTCGTGAAAAGAAAATGCAAGTATTTTATCAAGGATGAAAAAAATAAAGGAGACCATTAAGGTCTCCGGGGAGGTTTCTGGCTCACGAAGATTGAGACCGAAACCACAGCATTTTATCTGAAATACCATAGTAAAACCGTTTTTTCTTACGGATGGCCGAAGCGCGAAGTCAAGCATCAAGCAATCGTGCTAAATTCCAAAAGACTTGTTCAGAGCTTTGCCTTCTTCTTTGCGGCCTTGCTCTCATTAGACATTCTATCGAGGGCAGTAACATAATAAACAAATGTATGTGAACCATCTTTGAACGGCAATTTTACAAAGGTATTTGAAGTAATACACACGATATTCGATGCATCATCAAAATCGGGTTTCTCTTTCCCTTCAAATCTGTAAACCACATATTGTCGGGCCTCATCCTTCCAACCATGTCCCTTTGGCTTAGTCCAAAAAAGAACAGGTCCGTCGTTGGTCTGAACAACTTTCAACTTCCTTGGTTTCTTAGGAGCCTTATTGTCGATAAAAGGCATTAAAGGTTGGAGAGCGGGCTTCTTCCAATAATAGTTTCTGAGCAGTGAACCATAGCTTCCCAAATTGTCTACGACCAGTCGGCTGTACCACAATACGGTGCCCTCCACATGGGGTAGTTCGTTGTGCCATTTGAATTTGGCTGCCATTTGATGGGTTTGGGGATTCTGGACATCAGCGTATTTCACCGTACGCTCAACGTCCTCTCCAATGAAGAGTGGGCGTGCGGCGGCATATCTGTTCCACCACTGGATCAGTTCAGCATAATCTGCAGTCTTGTGTCCAATCTGCCAATACAGTTGTGGCACGCAATAGTCCACCCAACCATTGTTGACCCACAAAAGAATGTCGGCATAGAGATCGTCGTAGTTTTGCAGTCCTCGGGTATTGCTGCCCACCGTCGCATCAGCAGCCTTATTGCGATAAATACCAAAGGGAGAGACGCCAAACTTCACCCAAGGCTTTACTTCATGGATGGTTGCAGACATCTGCTTAATGAGCAGATTCACGTTGTAGCGCCGCCAATCGCCTTTGCTGAGTCCTTGAGTGTCATTCTGGTAGAACCGATTATCGTCAAAAGGCTGTCCGGCAACGGGATAAGGATAGAAGTAGTCATCGATATGCAGTCCGTCAACGTCGTATCGCGAGACGATATCCTTCACCACATCACATACATAATCTCTGTTTTCCTTCAGAGCCGGATTCAGGATAAGCTGGCCATCATAGGCAATCACTCGTTCGGGATGGCGTAAGGCCACATGGTTGGGAGCCAAATCAACAGTGCCCTTTGTCTTGGCCCTGAAAGGATTGATCCAAGCGTGAAGCTCCATCCCGCGTTTATGGCACTGGTCTATCATCCATTGAAGTGGGTCCCAATAGGGAGCGGGGGCCTGCCCTTGCCTGCCTGTAAGGAATCGGCTCCAGGGCTCCAGTTTGCTCTCATAAAGGGCATCACACTCAGGACGAACTTGAAAAATGATAGCATTAACTCCATCTTTCTGCAGCTCGTCCAACTGATGAAGTAGGTTTTGCTGCATGGATTGAGTCGTCATGCCCTCAAACTGACCATTGACGCACTGAATCCAAGCACCCCTGAACTCACGTTTCTTTCCTGCATGTCCTGGTGCTATGGAAAGGAAGAGGAGGACGGTCAGAAATAAGAAAAACTTGCAGTGGGGAAAATTGCTCATTCTTCGCCTAAGTATTTCTTAATATTTTGACCTTCAGAGATTTTACACACCAAAAGAGTATTGTTGCTTTCGGCCACGATATATCCATCAAGCCCCTGCACAATAACCTGTTTTTCTTCTGTAGTGTGTACAATACAGTTGCGGGAGTCGTATACCTTGATGTTTGGTCCAATACATGAATTCTTATACAGATCGTGTTCAGTGTGGGCGTGAAGCGAATCCCAACTGCCTAAATCGGACCACCCAAAGTCAGCAGGACAGACAAATATTTCCTCGGCCTTCTCAAGAATAGCGTAGTCTACTGAGATTTTCTCACATTCTGGATAACGACGGTCGATCTCCTCCTGCTCCTTATCTGTACCATAGATGCTGAGCATAGATTCGAATATCTTGTTCATAGCCGGAGCATAGACCCTAAAAGCATTTACGATAGTCTCGACACTCCATATGAAAATTCCAGCATTCCAGAAGTAATTGTTCTGGGCGAGATATTGCTTGGCCAGCTCCAATTTAGGTTTTTCATGAAAACTGTCGACGCGATAAAGCTCTTTGTTGCGTGCGGAATTTGAACTGAGGTCAGCTTCTATGTAGCCATAGCCCGTATGTGGTTCGGTCGGTTTCATTCCAAGCGTAACAATGGCATCTGTTTCACTGGTAAACTTCAGACATTCTTTAATGACCCGTTGGAATTCAACAACATCGGTAATAAGGTGATCGCTTGGAGCCACAACAATATTGGCTTTAGGATCCTTGGCCTTGATACGCCAGCTGACGTAGCACACGCAGGGCGCAGTATTTCTCCTGCAGGGCTCCAAAAGAATATTACCTACGGGAATACTCGGAAGTTGCTGCTTCACCAATTCAAAATATTTACGGTTGGTGACTACCCATACATTGTCTGACGGGATGATTCCTTTAAAACGATCAAACGTAGACTGGAGAAGTGTTCTACCCGAGCCAAGGACATCAATAAACTGTTTGGGCTTTTCTTCTGTGCTCATTGGCCAAAAGCGGCTGCCGACTCCGCCTGCCATAATTACTAAATGATTATTGTTGATAGCCATAAGTTGTGTATGTTTTGTTGGCAAAGATAAGGATTAAATATGTAATAAGCAAAACTTTTCATAAAAAAACGTTGCTCCTACACTCAAACATAGGAGCAACGCTTTAAAATCTTACAGAGTATGTAAAATTGAATTAAGCGAGAGCGATTTTGCCTTCGACATCCTTAATCTTGCCCTCTTTGAACAACCAACCAATACCAAGGAAAGCCTCTTCTTCTGAAATCTTTGCTTGTTTTGCGATCTCCAATGCTGTAAGGGGCTCACCCGCAGCTGCCAATGTCTGATAAACATCACCAGCGCGGAAACCTACGTTCTCAGCGTTGATCAGAAACTCTACCTTCTTTGTCGTTGTCTTTTTAGCAGCTGCTGTTGTCTTTACGGCTGCACGTCTTGTTGCTTTCTTTTCTGCCATAATGTAATATTTACGGATCCTATTAGCTATGAATAGTGTCTATTTCTTTATTTTTCTATTGCAAAGGTAACATTTTTATCTAATGAAAACAAAAAAATGAGCTAAAATAAAAGCATCCTGAAAACTCATAACAATAAAATGGTGGTTTTCTTGATATAAATCAATGAAAACCACCATTTTATTGGCTTACAATAAGTTGTAAACGAGGTAAATATCGGAACTTGTAATTTATTTCTTCAAGTCCAATTTGATTTGCAGTTCTTCCAACTGTCCCGGCTCAAGTGCAGACGGAGCATCGAGCATAACATCACGACCACTGTTGTTCTTGGGGAAAGCAATGCAATCGCGAATGGAGTCCAATCCTGCCAGAATACTCACAAAGCGGTCCAAGCCAAAGGCCAGGCCAGCATGAGGGGGTGCACCATATTTGAAAGCGTTCATTAAGAACCCAAATTGTGCCTCGGCGCGTTCCTTGGTAAATCCAAGAATCTTAAACATCTTTTCTTGAAGCTGTGTGTCATGAATTCGAAGTGAACCGCCGCCAACCTCAATACCATTGCATACAAAGTCGTATGCCTTTGCACGTACCTGCTCAGGATGCTCGTCGAGCAGGGGAATGTCGTCTGGATTGGGCATTGTAAAAGGATGATGCGTTGCCATCAAGCGCTGTTCTTCATCACTCCATTCAAACAATGGAAAATCTATTATCCACAGGCACTTGAAGACATTCTTGTCACGAAGACCCAGACGGTCACCCATTTCCAAACGAAGTGAGCACAACTGGATACGAGTCTTATTGGCATTGTTGCCACTCAATATCAGTACAAGGTCACCATCTTTGGCTCCCATTTTCTTTTTCACTACCTGGAACTGCTCTGCATCATAAAACTTATCGATCGAGCTCTTTACGGTTCCATCGGCATTGTACTTAATGTAGACAAGTCCTTTGGCTCCGATTTGAGGCTTCTTGACAAAGTCCGCAAGCTGATCGAGCTGTTTTCGGGTATAATTGGCACAACCTGGAACGCAAATGGCACCGATATACTGCGCTTCGTTGAATACAGAAAAACTTCCCGTACCCTTCAACTCATCAGCAAGCTCTACGAAGGTCATGCCAAAACGCAAATCAGGCTTGTCTGAACCATAGAGCCTCATAGCCTCTTGCCAAGTCATACGCTGCAAGGGTGGAAGCTCCACACCTCTAATCTCTTTGAACAGATGGCGTGCCATATCCTCAAAAATCTCCAAGACATCCTCTTGATCAACGAAACTCATTTCACAGTCGATCTGCGTAAACTCGGGTTGACGGTCTGCACGCAAGTCTTCATCACGGAAACACTTTGCAATTTGGAAATAGCGGTCGAATCCCGCCACCATTAGCAATTGTTTCAGGGTCTGCGGACTCTGCGGAAGTGCATAGAATTGACCAGGATTCATTCGGGAAGGAACAACGAAATCACGGGCTCCTTCGGGAGTAGAGCCAATGAGTATCGGAGTCTCAACTTCTATGAAATTGCGTGCGTCCAAAAAGTTGCGAATCAAAATAGTCATTCTGTGGCGCAACTCCAAATTCTTTCTGACCACAGGACGTCTTAGGTCAAGATAACGATATTTCATACGTAAGTCGTCACCTCCGTCAGTCTCGTCCTCTATCTTGAAAGGAGGTGTGAGAGATGGACTGAGTATATTAAGCTCGCTGGCAACGATTTCAATATCGCCAGTATCCATCTTTGGGTTCTTACTCTGACGTTCGCGGACTTCACCTGTGACTTGAATACAAAACTCACGTCCTAAATTGTTGGCTTTATCGCAAAGCTCCTTATCAGAGGCTTCATCGAAAACCAATTGAGAAACTCCGTAACGGTCGCGGAGGTCGATAAATGTCATACCTCCCATCTTGCGTAAACGCTGTACCCATCCAGCCAGCGTCACTTTCTTACCGCAATCAGAGAGCCGAAGCTCTCCGCATGTATTCGTTCTATACATTGGAAATATTGAATGTTGTTATTTTCTCGCAAAAGTACAAAAAATAATGAAAAGAGCAAAATTCTACGATATTATATAGTCATCTTGCCTAAAAGATGTCCCTATCCAACACATTCTCGTTGGTATCAGCGATACGAAAATGATAGCGTCCTGTTTCAAGGCTGATTCGCATAAGCCGCTGAGGCTCCTCTTCCGAACCGGAAATAGAGAGAGCCACATGTCCCATCGTCCTCCGGAGATTGAGTTCCACACAGGGATGCAACAAAAGTTCGTGACCAGATTCACCATCGGCAACTATCATCATGTCTACTCCCAAAGGGCCATAGTATACATTTCTCAGGACTGGAGACAGGAGCGCACACATTTTTTCCTTTATCTCATGCAATAAATCCAACGAAATGTATTTGGAAAGCATCTCTTTCTTGGCGGTCTCCGAAGCAAGAACATTACCAGTGTAGAATCCGTGATCAGTTCTGAAAACCGAAAGCCCTGCATAATAGACACCCTCTGCTCTCGAGAAAAATTCCATGCCGAAATCTTTCACCTTATTATATTTAGGTTCCACATCGATTCCACGCTGACGTTTGAGAACGTTGTTTACCCACCCCTCGAGCTTTTCGTTCCAATCTTTCTCTTCTGCATATTTTACTCCCCGTCCGCTACTGCTCCAAGGAGATTTTAAGACTACATTTCCAAGACGGCCCAAAAGCCTTCTAACATCAGCCGTTGTTTCTGCATAAAAAGCCTTGCCGGTAGTACCCGACATTTGGAGTTCTGGCAAGAGAACTGTCGAGGCCCATCTGCGGTTGCTGATTTCACGAATCCGTTTTAATTGGTTCTCCGAAATAGTCTCATTTTCTCCCAGTCCAAGATGAAGCAATTCACCATACACAGACTTATCCCATCCCCATGGCTCAATAGAAGAGAACTGAAGATTTCGTACGACGTCCGGAGTCGCAAACAACACTTTTGAGGCATACTTTGGATAATAACGGACGCATTTCTGTGCCCTGTTCACATCTTCCACCAACACACAGTCTCCATCGTCTGCCCAAAGAGCGGGCAAAAATTCCAAATCACTCCGCAACTTGCGCCCAGCGTGCGGAGCTGTGAAATGAATATCGTTGGCGGCCAAAGCGATATCGTGTTCTGGATTGAATATATGAAGTTTCATGCAGCAAAGATAGCAAATATTTTCTCAAAAAACGCTAATGGAACAAATATTTTGCCAAGTAGAGTTTGCAAATCTCAAAAAAATCATTATCTTTGCATCATAAAGAAGACAGATTATCAGAAACAACTGTAATGGAAGCTTTTTACCGTACACATACCTACTTGGTGGAGCACACGATGTCGCCCCTCCGTCGCTCTCTTATCGACGAGATAGACTGGAGCGACCGACTTATTGGAATCAAGGGTACGCGTGGCGTCGGTAAGACGACATTCCTCTTGCAACACGCCAAAGAACAATTTGGCCCCCGTGATCCACGTTGCCTTTATGTCAATATGAACAATTTCTATTTCCAAGGCAGGGGCATAGCTGACTTCGCTGGCGAATTTGTTAAAAGGGGCGGTAAAGTTCTTCTTATCGACCAGGTTTTCAAGCAGCCCCATTGGAGCCAGGAGCTGAAAAAATGCTACGATCTCTACCCTGAGCTACATATCGTTTTCTCGGGAAGTAGTGTAATGCGCCTGAAGCAAGAAAACCCAGAACTAAACGGCATCTGTAAAAGCTATAACCTACGTGGATTCTCGTTCCGAGAGTTCCTCAATCTCTTGCAGCAGCTTCATCTCCCATCGTATTCTTTAGACGACATTATCTCCCATCATGAAGAAATCGCCCATGAGGTAAACAGAGTTGTCAATCCGGCAAAGTTTTTCAAGGATTATCTTCATCACGGCTACTATCCCTTCTTTTTGGAGCATAGAAATTATGAAGAAAACCTTCTGAAAACCATGAACATGATGATAGAGGTAGACATCTTGCTCATCAAACAAATAGAATTGAAATACCTCACCAAAATAAAGAAACTCTTTTATCTTCTTGCTGTTGATGGTCCCAAATCGCCGAATATCAGCCAACTGGCAAAAGATATAGAGACGAGTCGTGCCACAGTGATGAACTACATCAAATATCTTTCGGAAGCCAGGCTTATTAATATTATATATCCTTTAGGCGAAGAGTTCCCTAAGAAGCCTGCCAAGGTCATCATGCACAACCCCAATCTGATGTACTCCTTCTATCCGATCAAGGCCGACACTCAGAACGTGATGGAAGCATTTTTCATCAATACGCTTTGGAAAGACCATATTGTGAACCAAAATGGACGAGACGCAACTTACACTGTCGACGGCACTTGGAAATTCCGTGTGACAGACGCAAATAGCATGAATCGGATTCGCCACAATTCAGACTTACTTTATGCCCGTTACGGATGTGAGGAAGGAAGTGGCAATAAAATCCCGATTTGGTTGTTCGGATTTCTCTACTGAAACAACAGAATATTCAAATATCCAAATTCTTTTATAATTAATATCAATTATGGCAAAAGAAAAAAAATTTATGACTTGTGATGGTAACACAGCTGCCGCTCATGTAAGCTATATGTTTACAGAGGTAGCCGCCATCTACCCTATCACACCTTCATCACCCATGGCGGAGCACGTAGACGAGTGGGCCGCTAAAGGGCGCAAGAATCTCTTTGGTCAGACGGTGTCTATCCAGGAGATGGAATCTGAGGGCGGTGCCGCCGGCGCTGTCCACGGATCGCTCCAGGCTGGCGCACTGACTTCGACCTACACTGCATCTCAAGGCCTCCTGCTGATGATCCCCAATATGTACAAGATTGCCGGTGAACTGCTGCCCTGCGTGTTCAATGTATCTGCACGTACGCTGGCCAGCCACTCACTCTGTATCTTCGGCGACCATCAGGACGTTATGGCTTGCCGTCAGACCGGTTTTGCAATGTTCTGCTCGGGATCCGTCCAGGAAGTAATGGACCTCTCCGCAGTACCTTATCTGGCAACACTGGAGACAGAGGTACCTTTCATCAATTTCTTCGACGGTTTCCGTACTTCTCATGAGTACCACAAGGTTGAGGCCATGGACATGGAGGACATCCGTCCGTTGGTCAACCCCGAGTACATTAAGCGCTTCCGTGATCGTGCTCTCTCTCCTGAGCGTCCTGTCACCCGCGGTACGGCTGAGAACCCCGAGACATTCTTCACCCATCGTGAGGCATGCAATGAATATTACGACCGAGTACCTGCTGCCGTAGAAAAATATTTAGGCGAGATATCGAAGATCACCGGCCGTGAGTATCACCTCTTCAACTATTATGGTGCTGCCGACGCAGAAAATGTCATCGTGCTCATGGGTTCTGCTACAGAACCTGCTCGCGAGGCTATCGACTATCTGATCAAGCAGGGCAAGAAGGTAGGTATGGTGGCAGTCCACCTCTATCGTCCGTTCTCTGTAGACTTCCTGAAGAAGACTTTGCCTGCTACGGTGAAGCGAATCGCTGTACTCGACCGCACAAAGGAGCCTGGAGCAGAAGGCGAGCCGCTCTATCTTGACGTGAAGAGCGCTCTCTATGACGATGAGCGTAAGCCGCTTATCGTAGGTGGCCGTTATGGTTTGGGATCTTCCGACACGACTCCCGCAAAGATTATTTCTGTTTTCAACAATCTGGAACTTCCTGAGCCTAAGAACCATTTCACCGTGGGCATCGTTGACGATGTAACCTTCACCTCCCTGCCCGAGGTTGAGGAAATCCCAATGGGCGGCGATTCGCTCTTCGAGGCTAAATTCTACGGCTTGGGTTCAGATGGTACTGTGGGTGCCAACAAGAACTCCGTTCAGATTATCGGTAACAACACCAACAAGTATTGCCAGGCCTACTTCTCCTACGACTCTAAGAAGTCGGGAGGTTTCACGTGCTCTCACCTGCGCTTCGGCGACGAGCCTATCCACAGTGCTTACCAGGTGAATACACCTAATTTTGTGGCTTGCCACGTACAGGCATACTTGCACATGTATGACGTGACCCGTGGTCTGCGCAACAACGGCACGTTCCTGCTCAACACTATCTTCGATGGTGACGAACTGGTCAACTTCATCCCCAATAAGGTGAAGCGCTATTTTGCCAAGCACAACATCAAAGTATATTATATCAATGCCACCAAGATTGGCCAGGAGATCGGTTTGGGCAACCGCACCAACACCATTCTGCAGTCTGCATTCTTCCGCATCACAAAGGTGATTCCTATCGACCTTGCCGTGGAGCAGATGAAGGCTTTCATTGTGAAGTCTTATGGAAAGAAGGGACAGGACGTTGTCGACAAGAACTATGCAGCTGTTGACCGTGGCGGCGAATACAAGGAACTCGCTGTAGATCCTGCTTGGGCCAACCTGCCAGACGACGAAGTGGTGGAGGACAACGCACCTGCATTCGTCAAGGAATTGGTACGTCCCATCAATGCTCAGGCCGGCGATTTGCTGAAGGTGAGCGACTTCGTGAAGAATGGTACTGTGGACGGCACATGGCAGAATGGAACCGCCGCATGGGAAAAACGTGGTGTGGAAGCATTTGTTCCCGTATGGAATTCAGAGAACTGTATCCAGTGTAACAAGTGTGACTTCGTTTGTCCTCACGCAGCTATTCGTCCATTCGTCCTGACCGACGAGGAGCTCAAAGGTGCCGGTGACTTGGTAACATTGCCCGTTCTCGCTCCCAAGGCACTCAAGGGGATGCACTTCCGCCAGGAAGTTTCTGTGCTCGACTGTCTGGGCTGCGGCAACTGCGCTGATGTATGCCCCGGCAAGAAGGACCGTGAGACCGGCGAAGTGAAGAAGGCTCTGAAGATGGTGCCTTTCAACGTGGATGCCCCCGATATGAAGCAGGAAGCTGCCAACTGGGAATACATGGTCAACAACGTGACCAGCAAGCAGGATCTCGTCGATATCAAGCAAAGCCCCAAGAACTCTCAGTTCGCTCAGCCTCTGTTTGAATTCTCCGGTGCTTGCTCTGGCTGTGGTGAGACTCCCTACGTAAAACTGGTTTCCCAGCTCTTTGGTGACCGCGAGATGATTGCCAACGCTACGGGTTGCTCCTCTATCTATTCCGCATCTATTCCTTCTTCGCCCTACACCACAAACGCTAAGGGACAGGGTCCTGCCTTCGACAACTCTCTGTTTGAGGACTTCTGCGAGTTTGGTCTTGGTATGGCATTGGGTAACAAGAAGATGAGAGAGCGCATTAGCACTTTGCTCAACGAATTGATTGCAGACGAGAAGACTCCCGCTGACTTCAAGGAGGCCGCTCAGAACTGGATTGCCAACAAGAATGACGCCGACGGCTCCAAGGCTGCTACTGCTCAGCTTAAGCCGCTGATTGCTCAAGGCGCAGAGGCAGGATGCCCCGTTTGCAAGGAACTAAAGACCCTCGACCACTATCTGGTGAAACGTAGCCAGTGGATCATTGGTGGTGACGGTGCATCCTACGATATCGGCTACGGAGGTCTCGACCATGTGTTGGCTTCCGGCGAGGATGTCAATATCCTGGTGCTCGACACCGAGGTGTACTCCAACACGGGTGGACAGAGCTCAAAGGCAACTCCGTTGGGTGCCATCGCCCAGTTTGCCGCATCAGGTAAGCGTGTGACCAAGAAGGATCTTGGTCTGATGGAGACAACTTATGGCTATGTTTACGTGGCACAAGTGGCTATGGGTGCTGACAACGCACAGACGCTCAAGGCTATCCGTGAGGCTGAGGCTTACGACGGACCTTCACTCGTCATCGCCTACGCTCCTTGTATCAACCACGGTATCAAGGGTAGCAAGGCCGACAAGCGCAACATGGGTCGCTCTCAGCACGAGGAAGCCTTGGCTGTGGAATGCGGTTACTGGCACCTGTGGCGCTTCAATCCCGAATTGGCCAAGGAGGGCAAGAATCCATTCCAGCTGGATTCGAAGGCTCCGCAGTGGGATAAGTTCCAAGACTATCTCCTCGGCGAGGTTCGCTTCTCTTCGTTGAAGAAGGCACTTCCCGAGCAGGCCGACGAGCTGCTCCAAGAGACTGAAAAGGCAGCAAGACGCCGCTATCAGTCTTATGTCCGCAAGAGCCAGGAAGACTGGTCTGAAGCTGAGTAATCTCTTATCGAGTATACAACAAAATGGGCCCGCTTCTCCTTGAGAGGCGGACCTTTTTGATTATCAGATATCGATCAACTAACTTGTCACGGCATCACGTGGCATTGCCACGATTTCTCATGCCGTTAGCCACGATAAGGAAAAATGCCTCTTGCAGCCTTTTACTGAAATCACTTGACAATTTTTGAACAGAAAGGGACACGTCTTAAGAATAGCTAAGCAACCGTTCAATATTGAAAGCCTTATAAACAAACAACAAATCCCGGGGGATAACCTCGGGATTTGTTGTATTAATAAGGAGGAGCCGTACCATCTGCTCCTCGTCATTACCCATCTTGCATAGCGTTAGTCAAGCCACTTGACGTAGCAGAAATCCTGACGGTGAGGAAGATTTTTGTTCTTGGGATACATACGTACACAAGAACGATAGGAACCAGCTTCATCAGGCTCAATGACAGACTCGAAAGTATAATTATTACCTTCGTGGCCAACCATCTTAAACTCATGAATGCTGTAAACCTTGTGGTCTGAAGGATCTGTCTGGGGCTTCAATGTGACAAGCTCCAATCCAATGGCATCGTCGAGTCCCTGCTCATCAATCGTATATCGCAAGGTGTATTTCACACCTGTCTCGCCACCTTGATTAAGCAGATCTACTTGTTTGTTCACCACATGGATTGCATCCCAACGTTCTGCTACGGTCTCTTTCCACAGAGCGATATCCTTGGCCAAACGGTTGTCGTTGGCAGAGAGCTTCTTGAAACGAGTTGCCTCCTTGGTATAGAACTTATCGAAATAGTCGTCCAACTGACGCTTCATCGTATAGTGAGGCGCAATGGTAGCAATCGAATTCTTGATCACCTTGATCCAGTTGGGACTATAGCCCTTGTTGTTCTTTGAATAATAGAGTGGGATAATCTCATTTTCGAGCAAGCTGTAGATAGTAGCAGCATCGAGGCGATCCTGATATTCCTGGTTCTGATAGGTACGTTTCTGAGGCAAGGCCCAACCAGCACCTTCACGGTAGCCTTCAACCCACCAACCATCAAGTACGGAGAGGTTAACAACACCGTTCATTTCAGCTTTCTCACCGGAAGTACCACTGGCTTCAAGTGGACGTGTAGGTGTATTCATCCAAATATCTACGCCCGACACCAGACGGCGAGCGAGTTGCATGTCGTAATCCTCAAGGAAGATGATTTTTCCAAGGAACTCAGGACGCTGGCTGATCTGATAGATCTTCTTGATCAGGCCTTGACCTGCTCCATCTGCAGGATGGGCTTTTCCAGAGAAGAAGAACAAAACGGGGCGCTCAGGATTGTTCACAATCTTAGACAAGCGATCAATGTCAGTAAAGAGCAAGTGAGCTCGTTTGTATGTGGCAAAACGACGGCAGAAACCAATCATCAGCGCGTTGGGGTTGATGCGTTCCAAGAGAGACATCACTCTGCTGGGGTCGCCTTGATTACGAAGCCAAGTGTCGGTGAATTTCTCTCTGATATAGCGTACGAGCTTCTGCTTCAATGCCATACGCGTATCCCAAATCTCATCGTCTGGAACATTATAGATAGCATGCCAAATTTCCTCGTTGCTCTGATCGTTCATGAAATTTGGATCGAAATACTTGTCGTAGAGCTTACGCCATTCGGTAGCTGTCCAAGTGGGGAAATGTACACCATTGGTCACGTAGCCCACATGGTTTTCTTCTGGATAGTAGCCACTCCAAATGGGAGCAAACATCTTCTGACTCACCCATCCGTGAAGTTTTGATACACCGTTCACCTCCTGGCATGTATTGCAAGCAAAGATACTCATGCAGAAGCGCTCGTTGTGGTCGTCGGGGTTCTGGCGGCCCATACCGATAAACTCATCCCAAGAGATGCCAAGTTGAGCCGGATAACCGCCCATATACTTGCCGAAGAGTCCTTCGTCGAAATAGTCATGACCTGCTGGAACCGGTGTGTGAACGGTATAGAGTGATGAAGAACGCACTAACTCGAGGGCCTGATTGAAATTAAGACCAGAGCGAACGTATTCACACAACCGCTCAAGGTTGCACAATGCTGCATGTCCTTCATTGCAATGATAGATATCCTTCTTGATGCCAAGCTTTCTCAGCATCAATATACCTCCGATTCCCAACAGGATTTCCTGTTTCAAGCGATTCTCCCAGTCACCTCCATAGAGAGAGTGGGTTATGGGCTTGTCGAAATCTGAATTCATTTCGTTGTCCGTATCAAGCAGGTAAAGTTTGATACGTCCCACATTCACTTGCCACACATATGCGTGAACCTGATAATTTATATATGGAACGTCGACGACGACGGGATTTCCGTTTTCATCTAAAACCCGCTCAATGGGCAGAGAGCTGAAGTTCTGAGCTTCGTATTTGGCGATCTGCTGCCCATCCATGCTCAAGCTCTGTGTGAAATAGCCATAGCGATAAAGGAAACCAACACCACAGAGATCGACATTGCTGTCGGAAGCTTCTTTCAAATAATCTCCAGCCAACATGCCAAGACCACCAGAATAGATCTTCAATACTTGATTCAGACCATACTCCATGCTGAAGTAGGCTACTGAAGGACGCTTTGAGTCAGGTTTTACGTCCATGTATTCACGGAACTTCTTGTAGACGTCCTTTACTTTCTTCATCAAGGCACGGTCTTTAACGATTGCCTCTTTACGCTCATAGCTCAGACGTTCCAAAAGCAAAACGGGATTATGTCCCACTTCGGCATAGAGTTTCTCGTCAAGACTCTTGAACAGGTTGCGGGCTTCGTAATTCCACGCCCACCACATGTTATGGGCCAATTCATCCAAACATTTCAACTGCTCAGGAAGACGACTCTTAATGGTCAGTTCCTTCCATTGAGGAGCATTAGCATAATCTGCTTTGATTTTCATAATTCTCTATTTTGTATTGAAAATATTCAGCGCTGCACCGTCATGTAAGCAGTGAAAAGACCATGCAGGCTTTAATAATTATTCGATCGTTCTTTTTTCTGCCTTTCTTAAAGCGAAATCGTAGGCATCCTCATAATAAGTAATGAACTTGCTCCAATAAGCCTTGGTGGACAGCTGGGCCGCTTTTGAACGACAGGCTTTCACCGCTTCGTTATTCAGCTTCGAGAATTGCAATACTGATTCACAAATAGTATCGGCAACTTCATTGTAATCGTAGTCGGAACGATGAACCACTTTCACACCGTCAGAAAGTTCGCCAGGTCTTCCACATTCACTGTCGACCCATTGTCCAAAACCAGCTAAGTCGGTGGTGATACAAGGCACCTTAAACGCTATGGCTTCCAAAGGAGTGTAGCCCCATGGCTCATAATACGACGGATAGATGCAGAGATCGTTGCCAAGAATCAGGTCGTAATAACTCAAGTTCATGATTCCGTCTTCTCCCGTAAGATAACAGGGGACGAATATCACCTTCACTTTTTCTCCCAACCGGTTCTGCATATCATGATAGCGCATCATTCCCAGTGTCCGGTCATCATTCATATTGTGCAACCAATGAGTAATAACAGGATTGTCAAGTGGCGTTGTGTAGGTAACTCCCCTCTTAAGACGTTCTTGCAGGTCCTCACGTGGTCCGGCCACCCAGGCTGGTACACAAATAAAGGCAACAATATTTCGGTCGAGTGATGAATTCTGTCGAAGACGGTTCATTGAGTCAATAAACAAATCTATTCCTTTGTTGCGGAATTCATATCGTCCACTTGTAGAAATAATAAGCGTATTGTCGTCAAATTCGCTTCCGGTCAAAGCATTGGCTACCTGTAGAAAACGCTTGCGAGCTTGTTTACGCTTGTGGGTGAAATCTGCACCTTTGGGCATGAAATCTGGCTCAAAGCCATTGGGCAGTACAACGTCAACAGGCTTATCAAGCAGGTCGCGACACTCCATTGCTGTAATTTTACTTACTGTAGTGAAGCAGTCAACGTTTTTTGCTGTTTGCTTTTCGATAGAATGCTTACTCTGAATATTGAGCTCGCAAGCCATTTGATCTCCGTTGTAGGCATTGAGATAATTGTACAAAGGCTTACCATTGCCGGCTATAGACCGGCCGATGCTCGTTGCATGTGTCGTAAAGATGGTGGCCACTCCTGGGAGATACTTCTTCACGTAGAGCAATCCCAACCCCGTCATCCATTCGTTGCCGTGATAAACCACTTTCTTTTTTTCCAAGTGGTAGAAGTGATAGAAGCTCTCAACTACCCTCGCTGCTGCGTAGGAGAACATCGAGGCTTCATCATAGTCACCATAAGCATGCAGACTATCTACTTGAAAATCTTCCCACAGTTTGCCATATATATCGTTCTTGTGGGCATAAAAAGGTTGGAAATCAACCAAAAATACAATGGGATTGCCCGGGACATTCCATCGGCCAACTTTCGCTTTCAATCCCTCTTTGGATGCTTCTTGTTGCCAATCTGCAAAAAGGGACTGATCCTCGGTGAAATAGACATTGTCTTTATTATCCTTATAACAATCCGGTCCAATGAAGAAAATCTTATCATGAAGTTTCTCTTGCAAAGTCAAAGCACGAGTGGATAAGACCGTATAGATTCCACCTACTTTATTGCAAACTTCCCAACTGGATTCAAAGATGTAATCCGGAAATTCCTTATCTATCTTCATACTTCAAAATTATATGACCGCAAAGATACGTAAAAAATAGTAAATAAGCTTACTTAATGAGACAAAACTTCCAAAAAAACTTGAATAGTGTGGTAAAAAAGAGTATCTTTGCCAAAAAAATTGGGCAAACTGATAACATATGCCCATAGTTCTGACAGTTTAAAAGGAATAAAAGTATTCAAAGAAAATGAATAAAATCATATTTGCTTTTTTGATATTACCAGCTTTGATCATGCAGATCCAAGTAGCAGACTTATCGCCAAAAGATTTAAGTTGTTCTATTGATACAAAGCCGGACTCCACATTCAAAGGTAGGTATTACAATAAAGAATACAATATCTATATTGACATGGATCTCTACCACCAAAATAAGTTGATACCGGGGCAAGAGTTTCTTGGGGAGGTAGCTGGATATCTTGGAGACAATATAGATTCTAGAAAATGGATTTTTACTGATGTCACTTTGGTTAATAATCACACTGCCATACTTTCTATCACAAATGATTATGGCAGTGAGGATCTGAAGGCCACTCTCACCCATCATCCAAAAGACTCAACTTACGTTTTAAAACAAGAGGAAGGAAGTGCAATAAAGATCGCAAGAAACAGGAAATGGGTTAAACTTCCTAATAGTATAATCTTTAAATAACACGACCCTGAATCTTTAAATAACACGACCCTGGACTGTTGGTTAAGTGTTTTGTTCCAGATTAACGTTAACGTCCTAAATCAAGAACAGGAACATATCGATATGATAGATCCCGAAGTTAGAACTGTACTTACAGTCAAAGCTATGACTAACAGACAAGATTCTTTACAGTAAATCGTTTACATCTCCAACTTCAATCTTTGTTGTTAAAACGATGGCTCATTTTACGACAATAAAGCTCTCAGCACTTATCAGCAAAGTGAGTAAATAAAAATTTATTTCAATAATGATAAAATTCAATGACGTGCTTTTGACCGACCGCGAGTTGATTCAAAGCTATACCCTCCAAGGAAAATTCCAAAATTGCGACCTCTCGTTTGCCAACATAATCAGTTGGCGGTTTCTTTATGATACTCAATATGCTGTCATAGACGACTTTCTCGTGTTTCGTTTCTATTCTGGCCACCATTTAGCCTATATGGGGCCATTGGCAAAGCCAGAGAAAGAGGGAAAAATGCCTGATGTTGGTCAAGTTGTAAAAGTGATTAAGGAATTAAGATCCGACGCCATTGCCATGGGCCATCCATTCTTAATGATAGGCGCGGGCAAAGAACAGGTTCAGCTTTTGGAGGCTGCCATGCCCGGTATGTTCAAAATGAAACAAGAACGCGATTTTTTCGACTATATCTATTCTCGTGAAAAGCTGGAAACACTTTCGGGCAAGCACCTTCAGAGCAAGCGAAACCACTGTAACAAATTTCGGGCTCTTTACCCCAAATATGAATACCGGCCAATGCTGCCCGAAATGATTCCACAATGTCTAAGGTTAGAGGAAGAGTGGCGATTGAAAACAAAAGACAGTGCCACAGAAATCGAAAAGAAAAATCTTTTTGAGGAACAGCGATCCATGACACGTGCCTTTCTCTATTGGAAGCAACTCGATTGCCTTGGAGGAACCATTTTTGTGGACGGTAAACTTGTTGCCTTTACTTATGGATGCCCAATAAATTCTGACACATTTGATGTCTGTGTAGAAAAAGCTGATGTCGACTACGAAGGAGCTTTCTCCATCATAAATCAAGAATTTGTGAGACATCTCCCGCCTCAGTATATTCACATCAACCGTGAGGAGGATTTGGGCGAGGAAGGTTTGCGACGTGCCAAACTTTCATATAAGCCAGAATTTCTCCTTGAAAAGTATAGCATTATGGAGAACGAGCCTTTAGCTGATTTTGTTGATTCAGAACGAATCAAGGAGGAAACCATAAACTTGTGGCGTGATGCTTTCCACGACTCAGAGGATTTTATGAAATTGTATTTTGAGGAGATCTATCGCCCAGATATCAATGTCGTTTGCCAAATTGATAGTCATGTAGTTGGAGCTTTGCAGACTATTCCTATGCGTTTGAAGATGGAGAATACGGCTGTCAGTGCTGCCTATATCAGTGGTGTGAGTGTAAGAGCAGACATGAGAAGGCAAAACATAGGAACAAGTCTGATGCGTCAAGCTCACAATAGACTCTACGAAAAACATACAGTTTTTGCCTGTCTGATACCCGCTGGCCCCTGGCTCTTCACATGGTATGCCCAATGCGGCTATTCGCAGAGCATCCAGGCAATTGCCGGACCAGAGGAGGTTGGAATGATGGATTTTGACACATTCAATAAATGGCAATGTGCACAACCATGTATACTTCTTCACGATAAAGAGGATTATGATGTGGCACTGAAAGATTTACATTCTTCTGCAGAGGTCCTCCCTACAGCAGCGATGGGAATGATAAGGATTATCAATGCCGAAGCCGCACTTCAACTCTATGCCCGCCTCCACCCAACAGAAAAATTTAATCTTCGTGTCTATGCCGATAGGGATATTGCCAACAACAATACCTATTACGCCATTGCTAATGGAGAGGTACTGAAGACCGATCGTCCTCTACCCAATGCATCTGCACTCACTATCGGCCAGCTATCACTCTTTATCTTTAAGGATGTAAATGCAATCATGACGTTGATGATGAATTGAATCTTTAGGATAGAGTCGTAGGGGAATATGGAATGGATCAACCCATACACTACAATACAGAACTTTATTTTCAAGAATTGTTTCTTTCTTCAAAATATAATGTTTAATTTAGCACACGACTTAAAAAAGTAAAGTATGATGAAAAAAACAGAACAACGTGCAAGCAGTTTACCTTCTGAATGCACAACCATTATTGTTGGTGACAAGATGTCTACCGACGGTTCCCGCTTTCTTTGTCGCTCAAGCGACTTTGATGCCATGATGGCCATCAACTATGAATTCCATACAGACACAGCCCATGGCCCTCGTGAGTTTATCGCCAAGGATAGCGCGTTTCGTTGTCCCTTACCCGAAGTTGCCTTAGGCTATACAGGCCTACCCGATTACCAATTCCCCGGCGAATGGGGCAGTGCTGGATTCAACACGGCAGGTGTGGGAATGAGCTCAACTGAAACGATTTTCAGCAGCAAGGCGGCTCTTTCTTTCGATCCTTATGTTCCTGATGGGCTTGCTGAGAACTGCACCTATAATATAGTTCTTCCTTATATCCGCACGGCCCGAGAAGGCGTTGAGCGCTTGGGCGCACTCATTGAGAAATACGGTTCGGCCGAAGGCTTTGGCATTGGCTTTATCGACGACAAGGAGGTCTGGTATCTGGAGAATGCTTGCGGTCACCTATGGCTTGCAGCAAAAATTCCAGCCGACAAGTATTATGTGACGGGTAACCAGAGCCGCCTTCGCGATTACGATCCTAAAGATAAGGAGAACTTTCTCGCCGCTCCTGGCCTTGTAGAATTTGCCGAGAAAAACGGTCTCTATCATCCATCAGAAGGAAAATTCGATTTTCATAAGGCCTTCGCCCACGACTGTAAGGAACCGGGGCATGACGACTTCACCTACAACTATCCACGCGTATGGGGATTGCAGGCAATGTTCTCGCCGAGCATTCACAACGATGTGACAAAAAATACTTTCCCCGTATTTGCCGAATCAGATAAACCGTTTGATCTACAGATGCTTCGCACAGCGTTCCGCTTCCATTACGACGGTACGGACCATGATCCCTATCTGCACAACAATGGTAAGGAACCCTGGCGCCCAGTAAGCATTTTCCGTACAACGCAGACACATATCATCCAGGTACGCAAGAATCTTCCTCCATCCATCGGGCATGTCACTTATATTGCTTTGGGTATGGCCGACCTGGGCATCTTCCTACCTTTGTATCAAGGTGTTCGCTCTGTTCCAGAACCTTACCGTTTGGGCAATAGCCACGCAGATGAGAAATCAGCCTACTGGGCATTCCGTAAGGTGATGACACTGGCCATGACCAATTATAATGCTTACGCACCCATTGTCAAAGATGCATATTCGAAGCTTGAGAAAGAAAATGATGAACGTCAACGCGAGTTTGAAGCTGACTATCTTGCTGTCTGCAAGGATGCACCAGTCAAAGCTTTGGACATGCTTCAAGATTTCTCAGACAAACTTTTGCTTCACGCTTTGAATGTGGCCAAAGAATTGCAGAATGAGATTTTCACTCGCATGACTTCCGACATTCAGAAAGAGTATCTTTTCCATGGTGCCTAACTAACATCCCTCAGTAAAGCCTGTGAATAGTAAAATTGTTCACAGGCTTTATTTTAATTCAACACGCCCACCAATCAATATCTCTCTGGTCTTAAACAAGAGCAAGCTCAACAAAATAATCAACAAATAAGTTATGATGGTTTGGGGCAGACTCCAATTCTCAGTGCAAACATTAGATCCTGGTAAATGAGTTGTCCATTCAGTTATGTTCATCAGAAATCCAGAAGCTTGTTCTCCTATCTCCACGAACAGGGCACCATTCAGGCCGACTGCGTATAAGAGGATCCCACAAAATCCGACATAAAGAATAACCATGGTAAGAGGAATGAGGAAAAGCGAGGTCAATGGGACATAAGGATTCATATGTCCAAAAGTATAAAGAACAAGTGGAGTCGTACCGATTTGGGCTGCCAAGGAAACAACAAGAAAGCCCCAAACCTTCTTAAGGAGAGGTGTCCACTGATGGGCAATCTGATACAGAGGCCTGAAATATATTCCAATAGACAGAACTGAAAGAAAAGACAATTGGAATCCGCAGTCCCAAAGCAATAAAGGGTTAAAAGCTAACAATGTCATGGCGGTGAGTGCCAAGACATTGATTCCCGTGCGATCACGATAACCTATAGAGGTCACAGCATAGACAGACAACATGATAGCGGATCTCACGGCACTTACAGGCATACCAACAATCATGACGTAAATCCAAACGGTGAACACACAAAAAATGGTTGATAACCACCGACGACGAAAAGCCGACATCAAGAAAGCAAGGAAACCATAAACAATTGAAAGATGCAGACCACTGAGGGCCAAGAGATGTGCAACCCCTGCATCGCTGAAAGAGGTCTTCTGTTGCTGCGTCAGAAAAGTTCTGTCGCCCAATGTTAGAGCTAATAGTATTGCTGTTGACGGGCTGATGTTGGAGTGAGAACTTATGCGGTCAATCAATCGCTGTCTGAATGAAAGCATTCGCCAACCCGCTTTCTGAAAGTGGCTTACGCCCGAAATGTCTAAATTTTCGGCATGCCATTGCTCTGGCAATAAGAACACTGTGGCTATGAACCCATGGGTATTGAGCCATCGTACGTAGTTGAATTTTTCACCTCTATTTTCAGGTCTTTCAAGTGCGCCAGTAAAGACAATTCCCTGCCCTATCTTTAATTGTTCGGCTCTAAGAGCGTCGTCTTTGAAGATATGTGCCTTTACCTTATAACGGTCTTGCAGAATGAACAAGTCCATGGCCATCGTCTTACCCCTTGGTTGTGGCTGACTGATGATGATAGCCTTGTATTCTTTTTCAGTTCCTGTAATGGTTCTATTTTTCTGTGACAACTCTGAGGCTGACCGCATCATCAACAACGCACCCAAGAAAAACACCGACAGATAAATACAAAGAGTGGATAGATATCTTCTCTTTATAAAAATAAGTGCACTCACAATGCAGAGCACAGTGAGTGTAGCAGTGAGTGCTAAGGACAGAAAGGCAAAATAATTAGCCACAAGAATACCGGATACAAAAAACAAAGCCAGTCTCAGGTAGGGATAGAATTGCCAAAATCCTTTAGCGAACAACATAACTTCAATCTGCTAAAATTGAAAGGTAAAACCAAAAGAACAATATTCCTTGAGCTGCCAGTACCCATGGTGGTTGTCTTTCTTTGAACCGTCATCAAAACGTGGATAAAGTAAGATGTTGGTAGTTAGGAAACGGTTAATCTGCAAAATGACAGTATTCTCCCACTCCAATTCCGTCCGCTTATATGTTGTATAGAAATAAAGACGGGAGCTCCATTTCATATTGGTAGCAAACTTATAAGTAAGATCGAGGTTGATTTCAGAACCATAATCATTGAGCTGGTGCTTACCTTCATCCAAGCCATACCGTGTTGACAGAGAGAGACGGTCTACATACTTGAAATTATAGGCAATAGGAGCTAAATGAACCGATCCTGTCAGACGTTGCTTGAGCCAATTCACATTATAGTCCATACCCAAAGAAATGTTTAAGACAAAGGGAGACAAAAAATCTGAATATACCGCCGGGTCGTTACTCTTGTAAGACCGCATGAACTGGGTTTGAGCAATAGCCTGCAGTGTATAATACCAATGATTGGAGGCCTGCAGCCCCAATTTCCCTGTATAGCGAATAAGATCCTCCGAAGTCTTCATGTTATGAAGACTATCGTCGCGAGTGGCCTGAAAGCCAAGTTTCAATTCGAGTTTGTTATCGAAGCGTACCTTCTGCTTATTATTGTAGTTGGCTTGAACAGTCAATCCACCCACCATAGAATAGTTACTCTGCCCACCTTTATACCAATTGGAAGAAACATAGTTCTGCAGGAATTGCATGTAATATTCTGCAGACAGCGACCAAAAATTGGGTTTACTGATGACAAGATCTAAAGGATAAGCTTCAGGTTCTTGGGCTTGTGGTGCAATGATGTCTACTATGTCGGGATGCACTTTCACTTGTTTGGTCTCTTCGGGCGAACCAACGGCTTTAAGATTGCGCTCGGTAGTTTTCACCAAATCGGGACGCGTCAGATACACATGAAGCAATGCCTTGTCTATCTTATCTGGAACTTTGCCCGTTTCAAGGCTATTTTGCAGAGGAGAATAATAGAGTGCCAAGGGAGTAAACAGTCTGTAATTACTGTTTACAGGCGTTTGTAAGTAAATATGAGACGTGTCAGAGGATTGCTGTGACAAACTATCAGCATAAGCCGAAATCAACTTAGAAAGATAACTCTCATAGCCTCTTCGTTGACCTCGAACAGAAGTAACGGAAAGACAGATCATCAGAATATCAACAAAAAAGATCTTTTTCGACAATATAGTCTTCATGTAGACCATGTTTATTATTACAATAACATCTTTCAAGATAACTGCTGCAAATATGCAGCAGCACTCTCGGCGCATCGCTCACCGTCAATTCCCGCTGAAACAATACCTCCCGCATATCCTGCCCCTTCGCCACAAGGAAACAAGCCATGAATACGAATGTGCTGAAGTGTTGACGGAGAACGCAGAATTCTTACAGGCGAGCTCGTCCTTGTTTCTACAGCGATAAGTACGGCCTCATTGGTAAGAAATCCTTTATGCCGATGGCCAAATATTCTAAAACCTTCAATTAGACGATGGGATACAAATTCTGGCAGCCAGTTGTCGAGTCGGCTTGAGACTACTCCAGGAGCGTATGAAGTCTGAGGCAAAGAGGCACTTGGGTGGCCATCGACAAAATCCCTCATGCGTTGAGCTGGGGCTGTTTGCAATCGATTCCCCTCTTCCCAGCATGTCTCTTCAAGGCGCTCTTGAAAGTCCATCACCTTCAAGACATTCTCACCAGGCAAATCCTCAGGATGCGTCTCTACTACCATTCCACTGTTGCTCCATCGAGTACCACGATTTGAAGGACTCATGCCATTTACCACTATTTGCTTGGGACCAGTGGCTGCAGGTACAACAAAGCCTCCAGGACACATGCAAAAGCTATAAACTCCCCGACCATTTACCTGAGTCACCATATTATACTCGGCTGCCGGAAGAAAATCTCCACGCCCTTTAGGACTGTGATACATGATTTGATCGATGAGATGTGATGGATGTTCCAAACGCACTCCAACAGCAATACCCTTTGGCTCAATCTCTACACGAGCTGATGCCAAGTAACGGTATACGTCTCGGGCTGAATGTCCTGTGGCAAGAATTACCGGACCGTGGAATTCTAATTCTTTCCCAGTGATGAGATCAACAGCTTCCACGCCAACTATCGTTTCGCCTTGGAGGATAAAACGTTTCATCAAAGTCTGAAAATGGACAGATCCCCCACAGCGCAGGATTTGCAATCGCATGTTTTCTATCACACGTGGCAACTTATCTGTGCCTATATGAGGGTGTGCATCCGAAAGAATTGATAGCGGGGCGCCATGCTGACAGAAGATATTAAGAATTCGATTCACGTTTCCACGCTTTTTGCTGCGCGTATAGAGTTTTCCATCGGAGTAGGCTCCCGCCCCACCCTCTCCAAAACTATAATTACTTTCTGGATCCACCTTTTGCGTGCGGGTAATCAAGGAAAGATCTTTCTTGCGCTCACGCACATTCTTCCCACGCTCAATAACAACTGGCCTGAATCCCAATTCTATGAGGCGAAGTGAGGCAAACAGTCCGGCTGGTCCTTCACCAATCACAACAACTGTGGGGCGACCGTTCACTTCTCGGTAATTTATCTTGTTGAATTCGTCGTCTTCGACTTCTTCGTTGATATATAACCTGACAGAAAGGTTCACCAGAATATGTTTTTGTCTGGCATCAATACTTCTGCGCAGAATTCTAATATGTTTTATCGTACGCGCATCAATGGCTTTCAGGCGTGCAATATGTTGGACAAGTCGCCGACTATCAGCAGCTGTCTCTGGGGGGACCGATAATTGTATTTCTTCCGTCATTTGTTATTTTTTGGCAAAAGTAATCATTTTCGGTCACAAAGCAGCAAATAAACAGTTATTTTTACACAAAGTACTATGCTAACATGGCAGTCTTCTATAGCTTCTGTTCAAGAATTTTTGTGAATGATGAGCTCGTTGGGATGGCTGATGAATTGGGTTGCTCCATGGGCCAACAGAAATTCTTTACTACGAAATCCCCAAAGCACACTGATACAGGGTATTCCACAATTGCGGGCCGTATCGATATCCACATCGCTGTCACCCACATACACGCATTCCTCTCGTCGGGCTCCAAGTTGTCGCATAGCTTCAACGACCGTATCCGGCGCTGGTTTTTTCCTAATGTTATCCCGTTCGCCGATGGCGACCGGGATCAATGTACCGAAAAAGTGCGCAACAATCTCTTGGGTGGCCGCATAGAACTTATTGCTCACCACAGCCAATTTTTTGTTGTTTGATTTTAGCACAGACAAGGTTTCCATAATGCCAGGATACGGACGTGTAGTATCGAGACTATGATCCATGTAGTGCTTTCGGAACAATGAATAGATTTCTTCAAAATGAGGGTTTGCCAGACCGTTGGGAGTCGCTCGCTCCATGAGTTTCTTTACACCATTACCAACCATCATACGCACTTCGTCTACTGCATATTCTTTCAGGCCAAACTGGCGGAGTGCAAAATTACAACTTGTCGCCAGATCATCAATGCTATTGATGAGCGTTCCGTCAAGGTCAAAAATGTAAGTCTGATAATCCCTCATCACTTAATCCCCCGTTTGTTCAATGCTTCGCTATAACGAGCGGCATTACGTAGATGCTCCTCATAGGTGCGGGCAAAATTATGCGTACCGCTAAAATCCTCCTTAGCACACATATAAAGATAATTGTGGTGGACAGCATTAAGAACAGCATCAATACCATCTACCGATGGGATGCGAATTGGTCCTGGAGGAAGTCCGGGGTATTTATAGGTATTGTAGGGGCTCTTGATATAAAGCAGGTTGTTGTAGATGCGCTTCAAGTCAAACTTCTTCCAAGCGAATTTTATAGTGGGGTCTGCCTGAAGGGGCATACCATCAGGATATTTAGCGTCGCGCAATTTCAGCCGATTCAGATACATCCCTGCAATCATGGGTTTCTCTGTGTTATTAGCAGTTTCTTCGTCAACAATACTTGCCAAAGTTGTTACCTCCACAGGCGTGAGTCCTTCCTGGCGGGCCTTTGCCCGACGGCTATCGTTCCAAAATGTATCCGCCTCCTTCTTCATACGCTTGAGGAACTTTTCAGGGCTGATATTCCAATAGATGTCGTAGGTGTTAGGAATGAAAAGACAAGCAATTGTATTTGTATCCAGACCAAAGCTGCGACATACTTTTTCATCCGATATCATTTTATAAAGTTCCAAAGAATCCATCATAAGTCGGGAAGAGACCTCTCCTGCTAAGCGGTCCATCGTTCTGACACTGGGTATTGTCAATTCCACTGGTGTTTGCAGACCGTTGCGCAGATGCCGGAAAAGTTGAAGTGCACCTATACCTTTCCCCACCTCATACCTACCTGTACGAACATGATCTCCATAGTTGAAATGCCTGACAAGACAGCCAAGGGCATTCATGCCATGGTCTGTAGACATGGGACGAAGTTTCGTTAAAACCGAATCAATGTTGTCGTCATTGTCGATATATACGAATTGCGACTTGTCGTCACGGGCAAAAGCCGAGAAGAAATAATAATAACCGAAAGCTAACATGGCAACGACAACTATAGCTGCCGAAACCAGACATCTTTTTCTCGATATCGTGTTCATAATTTAATATTGCAAGCCAAAGGCTTTTTATTCGGGGTGCAAAGTTACAAAATTCATCTGAACGCAAGAAGGCTAAGAGAAAAATTATTCCATCAACATCATTTTTTCATACGGAAGATGAACGGAATGAAAATATTTTGCTATATTTGTGGCCAAAGAAAGATTCACCTATGAAACTGACTTTTCATCTCCCATATAGAGCAAAATGGGGGGAGACGCTGGAAGTGGCGCTCCACCTTATCCTTACACAAGGCAGGGTGAGGATAGAGTATATTCCTATGATTACATCCGACGGCTTCAATTGGAGTATCGACTACATTCTCATGCCCTCTTGGCATCGCTCTTACGTAGCCCTGTTTTATGCATATCAACTTAGGGGAGCGGATGGCCTTGTGGAGCGAAGGGAGTGTAATCCCGTACCACGTGCTATAGCACTAAGTCAAGATTGCGAGTATGAGTTTTATGACTCATGGCAGGACTGGCCCCTCCATTGGCAATGTGCATGCAAAGACAATGGAATCCAAGTAAGCCTTAGACCTGACAAAATCAACATCGTCCCAGTCCCTTTGGCACATATCACCGTAATTCTCAACGTTCGCGCCTACGGCCTGTTGCCTCAAGAGCAGATTGCTGTTTTGGGTGATACGCCAACTATGGGGAGATGGCTGACAAATAGGTACCTACCTATGGACAAGGTGGGGGACAATTGTTGGATGGTGAGCATCAATGCAGACATGATCTCCCACTTCCCTTTCCAATACAAATATGTTATCGTCAATAGTAATACACAGAATATGGTGTATTGGGAGGCTGGAGACAACAGAATTTCTTGCTCTGTAACAGAAACTACTGCCAACAAGGTAATAGCCCTCAACGACAATTCAGTAAGAATCAAGCGATTGCCTATTTACAGATGCAAGCCCCAGTCGGCTGCAGAAGAAGGCTACAATGAGAATCCCCTTAAAAAAATACGTCATGATCCATAAAAAGAACATTGACAGCAATAGAATTCTTCCACACCACATTATTTTTTAATGACCTCTGTAACAACATTTATAAATCAAGCAACCATGTCTACTACAGAACAAACAAACCAGCAACTTGAGCGTTTTATAAAGAAAATTGCTCAAAAATTCCCACACAATGACGAAGTTTCACTCATTACCGATATTCATCTCTGCGTCAACCAAGAGACAGGAGAACTCCTTGCTTTCGACGACGACGAGAAGGAGATAACACGCTGTGTAGTTGAGCAATGGATAGATAACAAGGACAAGAATTTCTATGACGAAACCAAACAAGCCCTTCGCAACGCCTTGAAACGTCTTTCCAGTCTCGTTGATGATATGGGAATCCTTAAGCCCTATAGTTTCGTGCTCGAAGATGATGAGAAACATTCACTCGGAGAACTTTATATAGCCGACGACGAAACAATTATCCTTGGTGGAGACTTAATGAATGGACTGGATAAAGATTTGGACGATTTTTTTGATCATCTCATGAGCGAAAAATGATAATATCCACTATAATGCTAAAATTCTTATTTCTGAGTACCAAAGCCAAGGCTTAGAAGGCCTGTTTTACGTGGGGCTGCGTTCTTATGGGGGAATCCAGCCCCACCGACTTTCATGTTCCTGTTCATTTACAATACTTTCTGAACTTTCTCCTTGAGATTAGGAATGGTGAGAGAAGCAACTTAAGCATCTCGGCATTTTTACATGGGCACTATAAAAAAACGAGCATGGGAAGGCTTGACAAACGAGCATGGGAAGGCTTGACTGGTTAGCTTAATCTTTTCCATATAGTTTTCAAAATGTTGCGAACTAAATCCTCCACGTTGTGCGACCGCCGTATTGTTGGATGGCGACCGCCGTATTGTTGGATGGCAACCACCACACTGTTGGGTGGCGACCGCCACACTGTTGGATGGCGACCGCCACACTTTGTGGAACGTCCCCAGAATAGTTGGAGCTCTTTCTTCAAAAAAATAGATAAAAGATTTTGTGGTAACAAAAATTAGCCATACCTTTGTAAAAAAGATAATTATATGATGAAACACTTTCGGTTTGTATATTTCATGACTGTTTTTTGTCTGTTGATCGTGCCCGCTATGACAAGGGCTCAGAAAAAACAGATGAAGCCCAAGACATCAGTTTCTCATATCAATACCCTTTTTGAGCAATTATTGCCGTCTGCAGCCAAGATAATGTTCATCGACAGTGTCGTAGTGGACAAGAATGAAGATTTCCTTAAGTATATTCCCTTAGACAAGGAAAATGGAAGTCTTACCATTAGAAATGGGCAAATGATTTACGAAAACGGGTTCGAGAACTATCGCATATTTGCTTACAACGATACCACAAATCGTGGCATCTATACCCAAAACTTGACGGGTAACGGCTTTTCTACCCCGCTCCATCGCTCTGAATTGTCAAAAGAAATCTTACATGCCGGTTTCCCATTTTTAGCTCCTGATGGAAAAACCCTTTACTTCTCAGGTGAAGGAAGACACAGCGTAGGCAAAAGAGACATTTTCATGTCAGTTTACAATCCTGATGACAATGTTTTTTATGAACCAGAGAATTGCGGATTACCTTTCAACTCAGATGCGAATGATTATATGCTCATCATTGATGATTTTGATACCCTTGGATGGCTGGTTAGCGACAGATATCAGCCGGACGGAAAATTATGCATCTATGCCTTTGAGCCAACCACTGTGAGAGAAACACTTTCCGGAGTGGTCTCAAGCCCTCAGCAAGCTACTCAAATAGCCCGTCTGCGCTCTATTTCAGACACTTGGGCTTTTGGCAATAGAAAAAAGGCTCTTCAGCGTCTTGAAAATTTAAAACTGAGGCTGAAGAAAAAGAAAACCGGCAATGATTTCAAATTTGTCATCAACGACGATATCGTTTACGAAAGCATGTCTTCTTTCCATTCTCAAAAAGCACGCCAACTTTGTGCCAAATGGATAGATATGTCAAAGTCTTTTGACAATATGAGAAATAACTTAAGCGAGTTGCGAAGAGACTCTAACAAGAATGCCACGACTATCATATCCTTGGAAAAGAAACTGCCAATTCTCGCAGAAGAAATTCACCTTTTAGAGAAACAAATCAGAAAAATAGAAAACCAATGATTCCATTGTCTACAATGGAAAACGATCATCCTCTAAAACGAATATGCTATGTACGAATATTTTTCACCATCGGAACTGCTCATCAACCCTGATGGCAGCATCTATCATCTACATCTTAAACCGGAACATCTCGCTGAAAAGGTAATGCTTGTGGGCGATCCTGATCGTGTTAATCTTGTAGCCACACATTTGACTGACATAGAATGCAATGTGCACAACCGCGAATTTCATACCATTACCGGAAAATATAAAGGTAAGAGAATAACTGTTCAAGGAACAGGTATTGGATGTGACAATATCGATATTGTACTCAACGAACTGGATGCTTGTGCCAACATTGACTTTCAAAAACGCGAACTGAAGAAAGACTTCAGGCAACTCACTATCGTAAGAGTAGGTACCTGCGGGGGACTGCAGCCCAACACTCCTACTGGAACCTTCATTGCCAGTGTGAAAAGTATCGGTTTTGACGGCTTGTTGAATTTTTATGGAAAACGTGACGAGGCTTGCGATCTCAAGATGGAACAAGCCTTTATCCGTCATATGGATTGGAAGCGTCCCACCTGCATCCCTTATATCGTAGCCTCTGACGAAGAATTACTCAACACCATTGCACAAGATGACATGGTACGTGGTTACACCGTGGCATGTGGTGGATTTTTCGGTCCGCAAGGCCGTCAACTTAGAATCCCCTTGGCAGACCCTAAACAAAACGAAAAAATTGAAAGCTTTGAATACGAAGGGCTCCATATTACAAATTTTGAAATGGAATCTTCTGCTGTTGCCGGTCTTAGCCGAATGATGGGACACAAGGCACTCACATGTTGCATGGTAATTGCCAACCGGCGGGCTGGAACAGCAGACGCCGGGCAACATTCTTCAATTGACAATTTGATAATTAAAGTATTGGAACGAATCTAATAGCAAATATTTTGAGAGATACAATCTGCGCTTTAGCTACGCCTGCAGGAGGAGCCATCGGAGTCATCCGTATCAGTGGCGAAAAAACATTTGGAATATTGGAGGGGATGCTCAGAAACAGTCTGGGCAAACCTTTCGCTTATGCAAGGACAAAGAAACGGTTCTATGGCGACTTTTTCTCCACCGAAGGAGAGTTGATTGATGACGTAGTGGTAAACTTCTATCCCTCTCCCCACTCCTATACAGGAGAGGATTGTGCCGAAATTTCCTGCCATGGCTCTGCTTATATCCTCCAACAAGCTCTTTCGGCTCTAATTAAGGCAGGATGTAGACAAGCCGAACCCGGCGAATATACCAAGCGAGCTTATCTTAATGGACGTTTGGATCTCAGCCAAGCTGAAGCTGTGGCTGATTTGATAAGCGCATCGAACAGGGCTTCACACAAGATCGCCTTGGGACAACTTAGGGGACATTTCAGTAATGCTCTTTCGGATTTAAGAGACAAACTGCTGAAAATGAACTCTCTTTTGGAACTTGAGCTTGATTTTAGCGATCATGAGGAACTGGAATTTGCCAAACGGCCAGAGTTGCACAGCCTGGCAGAAGAACTGAAAAACAAGATAGAGACCCTTGCCAACTCTTTCGCAGCAGGAGAGACCATAAAAAAAGGGATTTCTGTAGCTATCGTTGGTAAAACAAATGTGGGAAAGAGCACTTTGCTAAACAGACTGTTGCGCGACGATCGGGCCATAGTGAGCAATATAAGTGGTACAACACGTGATGTGATCGAAGATACCACTTCCATCCATGGTATAACCTTTAGGTTTATCGACACAGCTGGGTTAAGAGACACCACGGACAAAATAGAGAGGATGGGTATAGAGCGAACGTACAAAAAATTGGCAGAAGCGGCAATCGTTCTTTGGGTGGTCGATGAAAAGCCAACAGAAGCCGAACGTTTGGAGATGGAAGACCGGACTCAAGGCAAGAAATTAATAACAGTATTCAATAAGGCCGATCTGCATTTTCACGGGGGGATCCCGCCCAACAAGAAAAACGTGGTATATATATCTGCAAAATACAACCAAAATATAACCGCTTTAGAGGATACTCTTTTTTCTGCTGCTGGAATACCAGACATCTCGGAGAATGATGTTGTCGTGACCAACGCCCGTCACTACTATGCGCTTCTCAAGGCCGATAAGAGTATCAATAGGGTCCTTGAAGCCCTTGAAGAAGGGTTGAGTGCAGATTTCATCAGCGAGGATTTGCGAATCTGTCTTGACGATCTGGCGGAGATCACTGGAGGCGCCATAACTCCACAAGAGACATTAAACAACATATTCTCACACTTCTGCATCGGTAAATAGACCGCCTGACCATACTTGCAAAACGTTCTTGTAACTGCTTATAAGCCACCATTTTGGTGGCTTTTTCCGTTTTAACACTTTCCATTTGTAATTTGTTGATACCAGTTTTTCGAGGTAACTTTGGCTCAAATTTCGTTCCTGCGTTTCAATCGTGCGAACAAATGGAATAGCAAAACGCTATGTAGGACACCTCGTGAGAAATACTGAGAATCCTCCATTATCCGTCACAACCGCTATGTAGGGCACTCGTGAGAAATACTGAAAATATGTGATAAAGACTGAGACAAAATCGGGGGTCTTTTCCATCAAAAAACATCAGAATTGCAAACGAAAAATGGAGATAATTAAAGAATGTGGAGTATGCGGAAAAGAGTTCGTTGCTTCCAAAATGTCGGTCAAGTACTGCTGTCGAGGGTGTGAACGTGTCGCATTTCGGAGACGAGAGGCAGAAAAGAAAAAAAGGGAGAAGGAAAATGCCGAATCTCTTCGAAACGCAGAGAGAAATAACTCTCTGCGGGATAAGGCATTTTTATCCCCCGAGGACGTGAGCGTTCTGTTCGATGTCAGTCTTCCTACAGTGTATCGTTATTTCCAGACAGGCTTAATCAAAGCCGTAAAGATAAGAAATAAGACGTTTGTGAGATACTCAGACATTGAACGTGTGTTTGATGATGCCACTCCCTATCGGAAAAGACGTTATCAGAGAAAGGAGGAGCAGGAATACTATACTCTCCGGGAAATCATGGAGAAGTACAATATTGGTCGTAAGGCTGTATGGGGGCGTTGTGACCGTCTGGGCATCCCCAAGATATATGAAGGACGCAACACCTTCTTTAGCAAGAAAGCCATTGACGCACATTTTGCAGACCTCCTTGAAGAGATAGACATTGATAATTATTACACTGCTGACCAAATCATGGATATGTATAATATGACAAGGACAGCTGTTATCACTTTTGTGATGCGTCACAAAGTTCCAAGAGTAAACCGTAACGGGAAAGCTTTCTACTCCAAGGTGCATATTGACTGTATCAAACGCAAGGACGATAGTATCGATCCTGACTGGAGTACCTATGAAGAGGCTATGGAAAAATATGGCATATCAAAAGACCAAGTAAGTTACACCTTGAAGCATTTTGATGTCAGAACGGAAAAACGTGGAAAGTTTACGATGATATTCCGTACTGACTTTGATAAAGTCATGCGTGAACGAATGGCAAATGCAAAAGTAGCAGAAAAGTCAGACGGAGACGAAAAGCTTGTTTTCCAAGCTCAACACCATGAGAAGAAATGCCCACCAACCCCAGATGGCTATTATTCAACTGAAGAGGTTGCAGAGATGTTCAAGGTGGGAGTTAAACATGTTGGTGTAATGACCAGGGAGCATAAAACGCCAAAGATTGCACTCAAAGGATTCAACTTCTATGAGAAGAAAGCCATAGATGTGCTGTATAATTTGAAGAACAACTATTCAGAAATTACAGACTGGATTACACCGGAAGAGATGCGTTCAACATATAAGATGACAGCAGAAGCTGTACGTTCCTTTATCTACCGCCATCAAATTCCCGCAAAGGTGGAGTATGGTACTACCTACTATTCTAAACAGCATATCGAACAAGTGAAAAATGGAGATTTTGATGGTCGCGAACGATATTACACTGTCGAGGAGGCAATGAAGAAGTATCATTTATCAAAAGATATAGTTCATTATTATGTAAAACGCTATAAAATCACTAAAGTAAAGAAGAAGAAATGCATATATTTCAGAAAAGAAGAGTTCGACAGATTGATGGAAAAACGTCTTTCAAAAGACGATTTACTATCAATTACTCTTGATTAGTACGATTTACTTTCTCTTTACTGAGGTCAACATTGTATCATTTAGGAATTTTGCATCAAAAACAAATAATAATAAAACAATATGCAAGTATGTAAATCTGTCAAACTCCGAATGCGAGATAGGCGCAACGGAACCAAATCCCTGTTCCTGGACTTCTGGCCCGGGTACAGAGACCCTGAGACGATGGAGTTAATTCGTCGTCGCTCACTTGGCTTGTATATCTATGCCAATCCAACCAATGCCCAGCAGAAGCAGTACAATGAAATCATCCTCTCAAAGGCAGAAGCCATCCGTTGTAGGGTGTTCATTGATGTAATTAACGAGAAGTACGACTTCTTTAATCAAGACAGGCTTAAAGAAGATTTTCTGATCTATTTCAAAGAAATGGTGAACAGAAACTTTGCAAAATGTGATGCTGCGTATAAACAATTCGAGAAGTTTTGCAAGGGCAAATGTACTTTTGAGATGCTTGATGTGGTGTACTGTAACAAGTATAAGGAATATCTTCTTGATACAAAAGTATCGTCAAGAGGTAGAAACATTGTCAATAAGCCTTTATCAAGAAACACGGCTTCCGCCTATTGGAATATATTCAAGCAAGTCTTGACGAAGGCTTATCGTGAAAGACGTTTTACCGACGATATTGCAAGTCTGTTAGATAACATACCTTGTACGCCGCCTGTAAAGCAAAGTCTCTCATTGGAAGAAGTCAGGAGACTTTATAACACAGAATGCTCTGAGCCTGTTGTTCGGAAAGCTGCTCTGTTCTCCTGTCTGAGCGGACTGCGTATCAGTGATATACTCAACCTCAAATGGAATAATGTTTGTAGCTATGCAGATGGTGGGCACTATCTGGATTTTGAATGTGTGAAAACAAAGAGACAAACGAAGGTTCCTATTGGAGAAGATGCTTATGCACTTATCATGCCCAAAACTACTGACGAATATGTGTTTGAAGGTTTCAGCAGGTCTATGACTTACGGAGTAATGCAGCAATGGCTTAAAGCGTCTGGAATCACCAAGCACATCACCTTTCATTGCTTCCGCCATACTTATGCTTCACTGCAGCTCGAAATGGGTACAGACATCTATACAGTACAGCATCTGCTCAATCATAAGAATGTGAGCACAACACAGATATACGCATCACATGCAGACCCCAAAACACGCGAAGCAGCCAACAGAATTACGTTAACGAATGTGAAAGACGGATTGCAAACAACAGAAAGTGAAAATAATCAAACAGAAACTAACCGAAAAGAAGATATAAACAAAGCAAAAAAGTGAAAGCAAAATCAATATGTAAAACGCTGAAACTGAGAAATATAAATAGTGTTTAAGGCGGTCATTTTATTGGTGCTAAATAGTAGTAAATAGAAGATTTCTCTCTAACTTTGCATTCATAAAACTCGAAAATAGTACAGTTGCAATGATAAAAAAGCTAAAAGAGAACTTTTTGATTCTTCTCATTTCAAACCTCGTAACCACTGCTTTGGTTGTAATCGCTCCAACAATTCTTGGAGCGATTACAAACCTGAGCCATACCTCTCAGACAGAGAAGGTATTCTTTTCTTTGCCGATGATATTCTATTATTTTATATGTGTTATCTGTGTATGCACAGTTTTCAGTATCTTCAAATCTCAGGCCATTAGGGATATTGTCATCAACAATAGCATCACTCCAGGAATCAACTCTAATGAAACAGATAAGGTCACGATAATGCGTGAACGTTATATTGCTAAACAGCAAAGCAGGAAAAGTGCTATCTTTGATGCTGTTTCAGAATACACTTGTGCAGTTTTCTCACCCTACATGACTGACGATAACTTGGAAATACTAAACCAGAATATCAAACTCTATGAGGTACCAGATTCTTGTATTATTCCTGTTTATACAAATGGTAAACTCAACACTCTCGATATTAGACACTATGCATGGAACATCGGTGAGAGACTTGGTTGGAGTGGGCAAAAGAGAGCGACTTTTATCAAGCAATGCTTCCCCCAAGAACTTCAGGACGTTGAGATTGAAAGCATGAGAAGAACACTTAGACAAAGAGGTAAGTGTGTTATTGGCATTGATGTGCCCGACAACAACGATTACATATTTCACTATCATAACTAATGGAAGAATACTATATGGAGTACGAAGAGATAACTTTTAATGACATTCCAAGAGCAATGGCCAATATTCTCAGGAAATGTGATTTGCTTGAACAATCTATTGATGTCTTGCGTGAAGAAATCCGTCAGACCAATAGACCATCAACCTCACAACATATACCTATGGATGTGAAGGAGGCATGTGATTTTCTCAAAATCAAGAAATCCACCATGTACCTGTACATCCAAAATGGCCAGATTCCTGTCAACAAGAAAGGCAAGAAATACACTTTCTTCAAAGATGACCTTATTAAATGGCTGGAATCTGGATGCAAGACCGAGGCTCCTATGACTCCTGATGAGATAAATCAACTCTTGCGCCAACGACCGAATAGAAGAAAATAATCTTCCATATCATCTTACAATTGAAATCTACATTGGACTTTCTGATGTAGATTTTTCATTTTATATCCCAAAATGATTGTAACATATAATATTTATCAAGCTGTGCAAATAGACTGCACCGTAATATTGTAATTTTGCACTAATATGACACTATATATATCGTTTACAAGCAGAGATAACATGTATTCGTCCGCCCTTTCATGCGGACTTTTATTATATATTTTTTTAATAACAAAAAGCATTATGAGTCAGAAGAAAAACTCCTCTGTGCTCTCTCTTTTTGTGTTTGCAGTGTTCTAATCATTGCCCAGAACAAGAGAATGAGCCTTCCAAAGAAGAACTTTGGACACTCTTTCGTGCTGCATACGAGCAGTACCAGTCTGAAATCGTTAATGACAGCAAGTTGTATGACCGCTATGTTAACGACTTTATCAGTTATCATCTTCCCGTTTTCTCTCAGGAAGAAGAATCAATCCGCAACCATTTCAGGAATCTTTTCAGCATTTATGAGCTGCTTACAACAAGAAAGGATTTGGTAGAAAAATTCTTCAAGTTGCCAGAGTTTGGAAAGAAAGATTTCTTAGAAATGGTTCATTCATTCAACCACATTGAATATGTGGTAGAAACTCCACATTCCTTAGCAACTTTCAATGAAAATCAGATTCGACTCATCACGCAATTCGCCAATGAGTCGAATTTCTTTGTTGATACAGTTGATGAAAGAACTGTGGATTTGTTTTTCAACTGTAAGTTGAAGCGTCCCCTTGTTGTCCAGAACATGCGTCATGTGCTTCAATTCATATTTGCTCTCTCAATGCAAAAGATGATTCCCCATAATTGGGTATCGCTCATAGCAGACAACAAGTTGCTTTCACCTCAGAAAACCATGAAGCCATCATCTCGTGGTGCAATTAGTTCACGCCTGACGGAACTTAGGGCATCTACACAACCGTTTCCAAGTGAAGCTTATTCAAATCTTGTAAATCAACTGAAAGAAATGCAATGAAATAAACTAAAGTAAGCAACTGAAAGCACATTCCCCTTTCAATCCTCCTGACAAAAAGAACTGTCAGGAGGATAGTCAGTTGCCGCCGACATATAAAGGGTAACTTTGCCGCCGAATCGATTCCGTTTCGGGGGTAGCTCCCTCATTGTCTAATATTTAATACATGTAATTATGGCAAACAAGAAAATTGACATAGAGATTCTCGCAAAACGCGTGGAGTTGTTAGAAATCACAGTCCGTGAGCTCAAAGCTGTCGAGCCTGAAGTGCTTGAAGAGCGTCTGAAAAAGATTGAAAACAGTTTGTATATCACTAAGGAAATGCTCACAACCACTGAACTCGCAGAATATCTTGGCGTTTCACAGTCGCAGATATATAAGCTCACGATGAACATGGAGATTCCGCATTATAAGCCCAAGGGCAAGACAATCTATTTTGACCGGAAAGAGATAGTGAGATGGATGCGCTCTAACCACTGTTCTTTTGAAAGGAAAGAACCAGCAAAAGACTAATTAGATGAAAGGCCGAAAGAAGAACATGACCAGGATTTATTCTGATGTCCAGCTGACTGCCCTTTTGGAAAAATCCGAGGTTGTTATAGACCCATCAAAGTGTAAGCAACAAAACAGACAAAATAATGGCAAGAGGAAGAAACAGTAAAGGGGACAAAGATGAACCAGAAACAGGTTCACTTGAAGTTGGGATGCTTTGTAAAAGCAGTTTCAACGACAATGAACTTGACAGTTATCTCAGGCAGGGAGAAATAAAAGCCTCTGAGAAGCCACCCGTCCCTCCTCAGATACTATGGGTTGGAGATTGCACCATTGCCACTTTTGGCAATTTCAGTGCATCAACAGGAAAGGCAAAAAGCAAAAAGACTTTCAATATCACAGCAATGGTAGCAGCTGCCGTCACTAATACAACTGTACTTAACTACCGTGCAAGTCTGCCTGAGGGGAAGCGTATGATCCTATATTTTGACACTGAGCAAAGTAAGTTCCATTGTCATAATGTGATTGAGCGTATTTATCGCTTGGCAGGTCTTAGTTTGAACAAGGAAGATAAACGCATCAGATTCTATGGGCTCAGGGAGTTCACCCCCTCACTACGTATTGCTCTCATTGACTATGCTCTCAGAACTTTTGAAGGTGTTGGCCTTGTCATTATAGATGGTCTTCGTGACCTCATGTATGACATCAACAATGCTAAGGAGTCCACCGATGTGATGACAATGCTAATGGCATGGACGAGCAAATACAATCTGCATATACACTGTGTATTGCATCTGAACAAGAATGACAATAACACTCGTGGCCATATAGGAACAGAGTTAGAGAACAAGGCTGAGACAGTACTGATTATTAGCAAAGACAAGCAAGATGCCAATATCAGTGAGGTGAAGCCTATGCATATGCGTGATAAGGAGTTCTCCTCCTGGGCGTTTTACATCGATGACAATTCTCTACCTGTACTTGATGTGGGGTATCATGTTACAGTTGTGAAGCCAAAAGACAAACCTCTCACATCCCTTTCTGACGATGTTCACACAAGAGTATTGCAGAAAGTATTTGGCAACGAGCCACCACAGAAGTATCTTGAGTTAGTGAAGGCTCTTGGTGCATCCTATGCGGAAGAAGGCTACAAGCGTGGGGATAACGCAATAAAAGAAATGCTAAAGATATTCTACGAGCGTAAGCTGATAACCAAGAGTAAAGACGGCTATCACTACCACCCCATTCCTCGACCTCAAAAATAAGTTTATGAGTTTAAGTTTAAAGGGTATATATATAATAAACTACGATTGCCCGTAAATACATAGAGTAATGACAATAGACGAAATCAAATCTGTAAGCATCATCCAGTTCCTTGAAACACAAGGCTGCCATAAGTCTCATGTCTTCAAAGGAAACTATTGGTATCTGTCCCCATTTAGGTCAGAGCAATCTCCTTCTTTCAATGTCAATCCTGTCAAAAACTTATGGTATGACTATGGCGAAGGACAAGGAGGTAATATCATTAACCTTGTACAGAAGATGAACCCAACCTGGAATAGCCATGAAGTTCTTTCTTTCTTGGAAAACAAAATCCGACAGCACAACCTTGATTTTGCAGTTGACTATTTCGCAAGAATGAAAGAACAAGAAGAGAAGGAGGGCTGGAATCAAAGCCAAAGAATGAGTCGGGACGAAGACAAGGATGCACATACTGTAATCGAGTCAATTCGTGAGTTAACGCATCCTTATCTTCGAGATTATATCCTGCAACGCCGTGTTGACTTTGATGTAGCAAAGGAGTTCTGTAAAGAAGTTCACTATAGCATCTATGATAAGCATTATTATGCCATTGCATTTGAGAACATAGAAGGCGGTATGGAAGCACGTAACAAGTACAGCAAGAGGAGCATTGGTAAAAAATCAATATCCATAGTCCGTCCACTTGGCACTCAATGCCCACATTGTTGTGTCTTTGAAGGTCTTTTCGACATGCTGACTTATGCCAGCGTCAAGAAATGGGGGTTGGATATTGGTTTATGTATCGATGAAGACTGTGACTATATCGTTCTCAACTCTGTCAGCAACGTAAAATTACTGCTTCCTTTTCTTGCCGATTATACATGTATTCATTGTTTCCTTGACAACGATGATGCAGGTGTTAAAGCCACCCAAAGGATAACAAACGCCTATAGTTGTCAAACCGCTGATGAATCACACAGATATTCCAATTATAAGGATGTCAACGATGTTATAAACGGTATTATGAAATCAGTATAACATATATCCCCTACTGTCAATGTTACTATTCGAGAGGTTCCTTCAACGGAGCCTCTTTTTTTATTGAAAGTCGCTCCTTATAGTATGATTATTAAAAGAAAATCATACTTCTTTTGTAATGTGTGTTAAGTATGATACGCTTAACCCTGCAATTTTTCTTTGTTCGTTGAATTATATGTTCCTTTGCACTGATTTTCGGGATAAGACAGGATTAATATCCTTTTCCGAGTATGATAATAATTATATTGGATAACATAAAAATCAAATTGAACAATGTCAGGATTTGTAATATTTGCACTCGTCCTAACCTTTGCTTATGTGGTGTACTTCGCAGTGCAGATCACTTTAGACCTCCACGGAAAGAAAGGTGAAAAAAGTACAGAAGAAGAGACCTATGATGTCAGTGACATGGCCAACGAGGAGCAGCCTGTTGCGGTGGAAGAGCACAGCGATGACCCTGATTTAAGCGTCCCCACCTATACAGAACAGGTAACGGAGGATGGACTTAGGGTTTTGAACCCAACAGGTAAATCAGTAGTAGTCAATCCTCCTGTAGCTGAGGAAACTCCACAACCGTCCCAGACGGAGCAGCCCGTAACAAGCCAGGAACTCAATGAAGAGAATGATGCGCTCTTGGAGCATATCGACCCCAAGGCTCAGTGCAGTTTCTTTGCCGATGAGTTTATGCAGAATCTCAACGAGAAGCATAACAAACGAAAAATAGAGAAGA